>Ga0208660_1001073_pt1 | contig 11062 bp, 7 predicted proteins | sample DEB08_DNA_13_FD_184527 | JGI IMG/M metagenome (GOLD analysis project Ga0208660, IMG submission 184527) | Aqueous microbial communities from the Delaware River and Bay under freshwater to marine salinity gradient to study organic matter... | ecosystem: Environmental > Aquatic > Marine > Coastal ... | reverse complement strand
GCGGCTCCCGCCAAAACCACTACGCCCGTAGTAAAGCAAGCAGCCGATCGGTTTTCCCGCGTCGGAGACGACTATACCCCCTTCGGCCTTTACCGCATTGTGTTGGAAAAACCCGATTCCCAAACCGGTTTTGGGGTACAGGTCGCTTCCTTCAGCAATTATGAAAACGTGCTGCAGAAAGTAGCCGACCTACAGGCCAGGTGGTTCGACAACGTTCTGGTTAGCATCGAACCCGGCACGGGGGGCAACAACAGCTACAAGGTTATCCTCGGCCCCTTCGACACCCTCAAAGGCGCCCAGCATTACCAGGAAAGCCTCGTCAGCCGCTACAAGATTAACGGCTTCGTGCTGGACCTGGCCGGGCTGAAGTATTAGGGCGTTTACGCACATCGAGCCGCTTAAGTCGGGCAGCTTAAATTCAATACCTGAGCAATCAGGCGTTTTGTTATCATTGTGGCGCCACCCGGGGTGCAGCGGCGTTTTTCCAACAGTTGGTCACTCTCCACACCCCGGGTCGGGCTGTACGCAGCTCGCTCTTCGCTCGGCCCTGCGGGCGCCGCCGTTGGCGGCCTGCTGCCATCCCTGGCGCGGGGCAGCAGTTGCGGCGGCTTTACGCAAAGTAAAGGGCTTTGTATTTAAAGAGTAAGCGGGTGTAATAGTCGAGCCACGGCAGATCATGGTTTTTAATTGATTGGATAATCACATAGACTACAATCGATGACAACTGTATGCTGGTCTGGAATATATTCCCCGTCGCAATCGCAACTCACATTGTCATTGTTGCAACAGCTAAAGTAACCAAAATCCAACGCTCCCTCTCCGAAATGTAAACTATCATCGTCCTCAAAATTACCATCTAAGAACCAATGCCGTGAATACCAATCCATAGATTGGCAGTCTCCGTCTGGATTATTGAACCAGACTTCTACATAATCAATACTGCTACTTTCGGGACCTGTAATGATGCAGTAGTTGTCATATAAAATCCATCAGGTGCCACAAACCCACTTCCACCTGAACGGCCTGGTGAAGACGTGGGAAGCTACTGCGCTGCCCCGCTTACGCTAAAGACGTGGCAAGCGCGAGAACCAATCAGAAAGGTCGGAAGCAGGCGGGCAAAGCCCCGCCAGGGCGGGGCCCCACCCTTGGGGCCTTGGTCACCGCACACCTTCCCCACTGGTGGTGGTAAAGGCACGCCACTATTCCTTCCTCCGCGAACGGAGGAACCAGCAATGCGTTGAAAATAAAACCACTGAATGACACTCACCGACTGCGTGAGGGTATTTACCGATGATTCGGGCAAACAGTCCATCTGCCCTTGGGTATTACAAATATAAGAACCTGGTATTAAAAACACAAATAAATTTAAAATAAAATTAAAAAAACTTTTTGTAATTTAAGTACGCCCCTCACCATTTCCTCTCAACTACTTACCTCCAAGATCCAGGCACCGCGCCTCTTCCTGGAAGACCTGCCCCGCCAGCTCGCGCCAGGCGTAGCGTTCCGACCACGCACTGGGCTTGCCTTCTGCCATATCGGCCGTCATCTGACCAAGGATGGGCGCCATTTTAAAAGCATGCCCACTGCCGCCTGAACTGACGGAGAGCCCTTCGATTTCCGGATGCCGGTCGATCCAGAAGTGGCCATCGAGCGTATCCGTGTACAGGCACCGGCGCGTATGCACCAGGGGCGCTTCCGCCAGGGAAGGAAAAGCTTCCCGCAAAAAAGCCCGCATATCCCGGACGTCGGCATCCGTTACCTGGCGATCATCCCGCTGGGGATCAATTTCCAGGCCGGTAGCGTGTTTGCCGATTTTTACGATGCCGTGTTCCGGCAGGTAGGGGAATCCGTACCAACCTGTGGTGGAGATATCGGCGAAGAAATTGACAAAATGCGGCGGCTGGAAAAAAGTGGGATCAGTGGGCTGCAGCCAAAAAAGGGGATGCCCGGTAACTTTGAGGTACGGCCGCAGTTCGGGCAACAGATAAGGCGTATGCGCCCCGGCGGCAATGATGGCGTGGGCCCCTTTAAACGTGCGGCCTTCTCGTGTTCGGAGGCCCTGGAAGCGCCCTTTTTCTATTTGCAAAGATTCGGCCGTCTGTCCTTCGAAGAGGTCCACTTGCAGGGAACGGGCGTAGGCTGCTAAGACTTCGATTACCCGCCCGGACCGGGCGTACCCGGCTTTCGGGTTAAAAACGGCGTGGCCATAAACCTCGGTGTTCACCACCGGAAACCTTTGCCGCAAGGCCGCGGCATCCAGTTGTTCCGTGGGGTAGCCTGCCGTTTTCAGGTTGGCCAGGCTGTGGTATTCGTAGGCGTGGCGCTGCCGGTCGAAAGGCGCCTTGCCCAGCATTAGCAGGCCGACCTCGTGGTACAGCGTTTCCTGGAATTGGGCATTCCAGGCGTGCCAACCTGCTATGCTGGCCTCGGCCATGCGGAAATATTCCTGATCAGAACCGTATTCCATCCGCACCGATTTGGTCACGTCTGTAGAAGCCGCCAGGTGGTGGGGGATGGTATTTGGGTTGATGACGGCTACCCGGTGCGAACGTTTGGCGAGTTCGATAGCTGCCGTGAGCCCAAATACCCCAGCGCCCACGATGAGAAAGTCGTAATGTGGTGACATCGTTTGTTGGTGTTTTTACTAAAGTACTATTATTTCGAACTTGACCGCGCAATAGTGGGCTGTTATGTTTGAAATGTTGTGTGACGGTGTAAAAGTGGGGCTAGGCCAACTTTAGGCATATCGTTTTCCAGCAGTAGCTGTGAACTGGCAACGCTGAAGACGTGGCAGGCAACGCTGAAGACGTGGCAGGCAACGCTGAAGACGTGGCAGGCAACGCTGAAGAGATGGCAGACGCTAGCACCCAAATAAAGACAGACCCAACGGCCGCAGAATTACGCGCATCCCGTTCTGGCCCGAGGACGCAGCGTGCGAGAGCGCAGCGTGCGAGAGCACCGCCCGGTAGGGCGGAAGGACCAGCGGGCGCTAGCACGCGGCGACCTCGCGAGAGCGAGGGCGGGGCCCCAAAATGGTTTGTTGCGTTCCTACCTTTGCCCTCTTGTTTCAAGCCTGCACCAAACCTCAGTCGCCGCCCCACTCGCCACGGTTTCCCAGCCCAGACCAGCCCTGTACCCGCACCCGCAGGTCGGCCGTACTGTCGGCCGGTACCAGGGCACGCAGATAAAGATCGTTTGGCGGGGCGGCCGGGGCGGCATCTCCCACCACGGGTTCCAGCCCCACCCGCAGCAGGTAGGGTGCCAGGGGCAGGGTCGTGGGTTCGTCTGCCAGCAGGCCAATGGTTGTTACGGGTGGCACCAGCTTTTGCACCATTTTAGTCAGGCGCTCGGGCCAGTTGCGTTGCAGGTGGAGAAAAGGATACACCTGGATCCAGAAGAAGAGAACGGCCAGCAGACCAGCCAGCGTCATGCCGCCGAGCACATAGTCGCGGCGAACACCGTAAAGGCCAATAACCCCCACGAAGCTAAACAACCAGTAGGCGGCCCCACAGCCCATAACCGCCCGAAAGCCGTCGGCCTGGAAAGTGAGGTATCCGCCCAGTAGCGCCAGTACCACCCCGATAAAAACCAGCACCAGGTGCAACACCTGGCCTCCTTTTACCCAGTCTTGCCAGGGATAGTTGGGCTGTTGGAAATAGTATTGAACCTGCTTGGCGGTAATAAATACGAGCAGGAAAGGGAAGATAAGCGATTGGGTGACCAGGCCACCAACCAGACCAATGGCTACCAGTTGGGCCTGTTCTTCACCACGCCGGAGCTTGTAGAAGAGGTCGCGCACCGCCGCCAGCGCAAAGCCAATGAACGGCGCCAACCCCAAAAAGGCGTAGCCAAAGAAACGGAGTTGCCCCCATTGGAGGAGGTTGAAATAAAAGAACTGCCCGTCCGTCGGGGCGTTTCCCCGTAGATAGCTGACCAGAAAAGCAACCCCGAAAACGAGGTAGATGAGGACAAAAGGTTTGGCCAATTGAACCTTCAATGCGGCGTTACGGGGAACCAATAACCGGTAATAAGCGACCTGCCAAAAGAGCAGGAGCGCCAGTGTTGAAAATTGCCCCACCAGAACCGCCAGGCTGCCCAGTCCGGCCGCCGCCAGCAACCACTGGCGGGAGGGGCCCTTGGCGTAGCGCAAAAAAGCGACCCAAAAACCCAGCTCGAGCCCCAGGCGCCAAGTATCTAGGCTAGCCGTTTTGGCCAATATCGGCAGTAGGAGGGAGGCTGCGGTCAGGATCAGGGTGAGCTCTACCGCGTCGCGCCCAAATAAGGCGGCTCCCCAACGGAAGAACAACCACAACCCCAGGAAGTAAAGCAGCACGCCTGGTGCGCGGTAGGCCAGCAGCCAGTATTCGGAATCGATGGGAATGGTGCCCAATAGCCCCACTGCCAGTGAACCGCCCGGCGAACCGCTGGCGCTGCGCCAAATGACCTCCGCCTCTGCGCCGGGCCAGATGGTGATGTAGTCGAGCCCGACGGCTAACTGCGCCAGGGCCAGAAAAGCCACGGCCCAACAGAAAAAGCGGTACCGGGAAGAAGGATCAGCGGGAGCTGTTGTCTTGGCTTTTTGCATGTTATTTTGTATATTTGGTAGCAGTTTTTGTGCTTGCCTGGTTTGGAAAGAACGAAAACCCACCGGTATTGTTGAAAAATAAAAATTGCTCCGACCGGCCAACTGGTCAAGTCACCCAACAACCACAACTTATGCGCTACTTTAAATTTCTCTTGCCCCTGGCCCTGGCTACCGTAGCCTGTCAACCTGCTAAAAGCCCGGAAACCACCGCCGTACCATCGCAATTTACGGTACTGCTCGACGATAACCCCCAGTGGGCGCAAGATCAGTTGCGGCTTTTACCCATCGTGGCTACCGCCAATTTTATCAACCAGCAGCAAGATGTGGCGCAATATAAGGTTTTGGGCGAAGCGCTGGAAAACGAACGGTTCCGGGTTTCAGAAAAAAAACCATACGGCCGCTTCGATGATGCCAGTGCGGTGAACAGCCTCACCGTACAAAATAAGACAGAAGCGCCCGTTTTTCTCATGGCGGGCGACATCGTCCGGGGAGGCAACCAGGACCGCGTAATAGCCGAAGATAGAATCATTGCGGCCCGCAGTATTGATGATGTGCCCGTCTTTTGTGTGGAGCACGGCCGCTGGACCTACCAGGGCGACCAGGCGTTGAACGAAGCAGATCAAAAGATTTTTGCTTTCCGCGGCTACTACAACGTGGCTTCCAGCCAACTGCGCCGCTCGGTAGAGTCGGGTAGCCAGCAAGCCGTCTGGGACCAGGTAGCTGACATCACCACCCATCATGACGCGACCTCAGGCACCAGCGCTTACGCCGCCCTGGAAACCAACCGCGATTTTGTCAGCAGGCGCAAGCGTTACGAGCATTTCTTTAGCAACAAGCTCGCAGCGAATAGCCAGATTGTGGGCTTCGTTGCCGTCAGTGGCAACCAGATTCTGGGCGCCGATCTGTTTGGCCATCCGGCCTTATTGCGCCGCCAGTTGCCGGCACTGGTCAGCGGTTATGCGACCGATGCGCTCACAATCGGCAATGACGAAGCACTCAGCAACCGCCAACTCTCTGCCTTTGTGCGGGAACTACTACAGGAAACCGCCGCCAGGAACGGCTTTTATGCCGATGGTGAGTTGGTGCACTATGCGAAGTTGAAGGATTGAGAGGTGGAAAAGTGTAAACGTGTAAGGGTATAAAAGAGGTTGGTAGTCAATATCCCGGCTTCCCGTTTACACTTTTCCACTTTTACACCTTTCCACTTTTTGATGTCTCTCACTCCCACCGCTTCTTCGCCTGTTCAGCCAACTCCGACATGGGGTAACGGTCGACCAGCTGGTGGTGGAACGCCGGTGCATCCGGCCCGTAGGAACGTTCGTAATAGACCAGTCCCAGCCCTTTGGCGTAGATTTCCTGGCCGCTAAAATGGGGTTCAATGTCGCCGAGCACAGAATCGCGCTGCTCTGCAACCCCTTGCAGGCTGAAGTAGACAGCCGGGTAGGTCGTGCCCTGGTAGGTATAAGTGGTGTCCCCCTGAAAACGGCGGTTGATGATGACGGTGGTTTGGCCGTTGGCCTGAGAAGGCAACTGAAAGCGAACCTTGTACAGGTAGATGGTATTGGCGTCGGCAACTTCGAAGGGGAAAGAATTGGGGCTCAGGATATCCGCTTTCACCTGGATCTGCTGTTGGGTAGAGTCGGTTTCAAACAGGAACAGGTCCTGCAAGAGGATACCGTTGCTCACCATCTCTTCGCGGTACAACTGGCGGGGCACGAAGTCGTTCTGGTAGTAGGCTTTGGTAAAATAAAAAGCCGAATCGGTGGGTATGCTGTTGTAGTACCAAAAATCGGGTGTTAGCGAATCGTAGTTCAGGTCGCGGTATTCGTAGACGAGCCCGTCCGTGAGTTCCCGCACGGGAAAGTAATAATCGCGAATATCGCGGGATTGGTCTTGTCCGCAGGAAATGAGCAGCAGTGGCGCAAAAACCAGGAACAGTAAGTGACTACCAGGGTAAATGGGCATGGTTATTTTGATTTTGAGTAGTAGTGGACGGCGATCCGAAGCTAAAGTGGCACAATAAAATTTATTTTTCCGACATTCTGTCAGTCTTGTCAAACTGGTACGGTATCTGTACCGTTTACTAAGTAAGGCAAAATTGCGTGAGGATGGTTAAGACCGTTATAATTCCCGCCGATTTGAATAGCCAATCATTGGATTCGCTATCTTTGCCGCAATATTAACAAAAGCATTACGCTAATATGTTCAAGAGCATCACCTCCGGGCTTAAAAATATTTTTGGTAATAAATACGAGCGCGACGTAGCTACTTATCAACCATTGGTAGAAGAGATCAACGAAATATACGAAGGCTTAGCAGCTTTGTCGAACGATGAACTCCGGGAAAAAACCTTCCATTTTCGCAGCCGTATCGCCGAATACCTGGCAGATATCGACAATGAAGTCGCTGTGCTTAAGGCTAAGGCCGAAGACGAGGAAGATGTGCTCCTGCAGGAGCAAATTTTTGCTGACATTGATAAGCTTCTCAAGCAGCGCGACGAAGAGATAGAGGTGGTTCTGAAAGAACTGCTTCCCGAAGCTTTCGCCGTGGTGAAGGAAACCGCCCGCCGGTTTATGGAAAACCCCACGCTCACCGTCCAGGCAACCGACCATGATCGGGCGCTGGCCGCCAATGGCAAAAAGACCTACGTGTCGATCGCTGGCGATCAGGCCATCTGGAAAAACAACTGGCAGGCGGCCGGTGGGGATATCACCTGGAATATGTTGCACTACGACGTGCAGCTCATTGGTGGGATGGTACTCCACGACGGTAAAATTGCCGAAATGCAAACGGGAGAAGGTAAGACCCTCGTGGCTACCTTGCCCGCTTACCTCAATGGCCTTACCGGCCTGGGGGTTCACGTGGTGACGGTGAACGACTACCTGGCCCGCCGGGACTCCGAGTGGATCGGACCGATCTTCGAATTCCTCTTCCTGACCATCGACTGTATCGACAAATACCGCCCCCATTCTCCGGAACGGATTGCCGCCTATGCTTGTGATATTACGTACGGTACCAACAATGAGTTTGGCTTCGACTACCTGCGCGACAACATGGTGCGCAGTATCAGCGAGCGGGTACAAGGCAAGCACCACTACGCCATGGTGGATGAGGTCGACTCCGTCCTGATCGACGATGCGCGGACGCCTTTGATTATTTCCGGACCAGTAGCACAAGACAGCGAAGACCAGGAATACCTGTCGCTCAAGCCTTTTGTGGAGCGCCTGCTCAACGAACAGAAAAACATTGCCGCCGAATACCTCAACCAGGCTAAAAAAGCTTTCAAAGAAGGTAACCTGGGTAATGACGAAGGACAAGCCGGACTGGCCCTGTTGCGGGCACACCGGGGGCTGCCCAAGTACCGGCCACTGATCAAGTTCCTCAGTGAAGACGGTACCCGGGTGCAACTGCAAAAAGCCGATAACTTTTACATGCAGGAGCAGTCGAAGAACATGCACATCGCCGATGAACCCCTGCTCTTCACGATTGACGAAAAAAACCGCCAGGTAGACCTTACCGAACACGGTATCGAATACTTGTCGAAAGGCCAGGTCGATCCCAGCTTCTTCATTATGCCCGATATTGCCACCGAAATGGTGAATATCGACCGGGACAATAGCCTGGATGAGTTGGCCAAAGCCGATGCCAAGAACCGCCTGGCGCAAGACTATTCGGTGAAGTCCAAGCGGATTCACTCCATGGGGCAGTTGCTCAAAGCCTACACCTTGTTCGACCGGGAGGAAGACTACGTGGTGATGGACGGGCAGGTGAAAATTGTGGACGAACAGACGGGCCGGATGATGGAAGGCCGCCGCTACAGCGACGGCTTGCACCAGGCCCTGGAAGCCAAGGAAAACGTGAAAGTGGGTGATGTCACCCAAACCTACGCGACGGTGACCTTGCAGAACTACTTCCGGATGTACCACAAACTGGCCGGTATGACCGGTACAGCGGAGACCGAAGCCAGTGAGTTCTGGGAAATTTACAAACTGGATGTGGTGGTTATCCCCACGAACCGACCCGTTACCCGCGATGACCGCGAGGACATGGTCTTCAAAACCGAGCGCGAAAAGTTCAACGCCGTAGTCGAAGAAATTGTCACCCTGAGCAATGCCGGCCGCCCTGTACTGGTAGGTACGACGACGGTCGATATTTCGGAAAAACTTAGCCGCCTGCTCAAAATGCGCGGCATAGAACACAACGTCCTCAACGCCAAGCAGCACCAGCGCGAAGCCGAAATTGTAGCGGTAGCCGGCCAGGCTGGCCGGGTGACCATCGCCACCAACATGGCGGGCCGGGGTACCGACATCAAGATCAATGACGCCGTGAAAGCTGCCGGTGGTTTGGCCATTATTGGTACCGAACGCCACGACTCACGCCGGGTCGACCGCCAGTTGCGCGGCCGTGCTGGCCGTCAGGGCGATCCGGGTAGCTCCCAGTTCTATATTTCGCTGGAAGACCGGCTGATGCGCCTGTTTCAGTCTGAGCGGATTGCTAAGCTCATGGACAGCATGGGCCACAAAGAAGGAGAAGTCATCCAACACCGGATGGTGACCAAGTCGATTGAACGCGCCCAGACGAAAGTAGAAGAAAATGCGTTTGGCGTGCGCAAGCGATTGCTGGAGTATGACGACGTCATGAACATCCAGCGCGAAGCCATCTACAAAAAGCGCGACAATGCCCTGGCCGGTGACCGCCTGACGGTAGACCTCAACAACATGTTCCACGGTCTGGTGGAAGAACTGGTCTACGGGCACAAGGAACGCGGTGACTTTGAAAGTTTCGAAAAAGCCTGTCTGGCTACCATCGGCCTGGATCCTGATTTGGATCCCGATACGTTTGCCGGCAGCCCGGAGGAGGAACTGGTCGATCAGCTCAAGCAGCAATTCAAGACCTTCTACGATCGCAAATACCAGCAGATTTCGGAAATGATTATGCCGCAAATCCAAAACGTGTACGATACCCAGCGGGATCGCTACAAGCGGATTTTGTTGCCTTTCACCGACGGTAGTACCCATCCGCTGAACGTAACGGCCGACCTGGAACAAGCTGTTAAGTCCAAAGGAAAGTCTGTGGTGCGCGATATCCAGCAGGCGGTAACCCTGTCGATCATCGACGAAAAGTGGAAAAACCACCTGCGGTCGATGGACGAACTCAAAGACTCCTCGCAAGCCGCCTCCTTCGAACAGAAAGACCCACTGGTGGTCTACAAGATGGAGGCCTACAAGCTGTTCGAAAGCCTGATTATGGAGATCAACGAGTCGGTGACCAGCTACCTGGCCAAAGGCGGCCTGGCGATCAACACCAACGTGCAGCAAGCACGCGAAGAAAAGACCAACCTGAAAGCTACCCGCACCAACCGCGCCGCCGATGAGGGGGAACGGATGCAGCGCGCCGCCGCTCAAAGCGTCGGTCAGTCGGCTGCGCAACAGAAGCCGGAAACGTTCCGCCGGGATGACAAGAAAGTTGGCCGTAATGACCTTTGTCCTTGCGGTAGCGGCAAAAAATACAAGCAATGCCACGGGCATTAAGCCAGTAGGAAGCAACGAATACTTAGAAAATGCTGTGCCGGGTTCGTAACCCGGCGCAGCATTTTTATTTCTTAAAAAATGTCACAACTAAATAGCTGATCATTAATGAATTAAAATTCAATACCATACGAAACAACCGTTTTTGAAAGGTTAACTATTTCTATATCGCTGATATTTCTGTTATCTTGGGCCTACGAAAATACCCATACAGTTTGCAGGGAGGGTGAAATTTCATTTCTTAAGATACGAACGGATCATTCGCTACCTGCAAACCAACCCCAGTATTGATGAACATTGCGTCTTATTTTGATCACACCTTGCTGCGGCCAGGTACTACGGCTGCCGAAATCCGCCAACTTTGTCAGGAGGCCGTGGCCCAGCATTTTGCAGCCGTTTGCATTCCGCCCTATTACTTGTCAGAGGCTCGTCCGATTCTGGATGGGTCAGGCGTGAAACTGGCTACCGTCATTGGTTTCCCCTTCGGCTATGCTGCTACGGTGGCCAAAGTGGAAGAAATCAAGCGCGGCATCGACGAAGGTGCGGAAGAGTTTGACGTGGTCGTTAATATCGCTGCCGTCAAGAGCGGAAACTGGAGTTTTGTTCGCAATGACATCGACCGCGTGGTCACCTCGTGCCGCCTGCGGTCCAAACCCATTAAGATTATCCTGGAAACGGGCCTGCTGACGGAGGAAGAAATTCGCCAACTGTGCGCGATCTGCAATGACCTGGATCCCGACTACGTCAAAACCTCCACGGGCTTTAACGGGCCTGGGGCTACCGTCGAAGTGGTACAATTCCTGCGTTCCCTGCTCAAGAAAAGCATCAAAATCAAAGCCTCCGGCGGTATTCGTACGGCCCAGGATGCCGAAGCCCTCATCGCCGCTGGTGCTGATCGGCTGGGACTATCGGGCGCGATGGCGATTGTGGGTGGGTAAGTAATCTTTTT
>Ga0208660_1001071_pt1 | contig 11088 bp, 7 predicted proteins | sample DEB08_DNA_13_FD_184527 | JGI IMG/M metagenome (GOLD analysis project Ga0208660, IMG submission 184527) | Aqueous microbial communities from the Delaware River and Bay under freshwater to marine salinity gradient to study organic matter... | ecosystem: Environmental > Aquatic > Marine > Coastal ... | reverse complement strand
CGCATCAGTTCATTGATGGCATCTTGAATATGTGCAATCGCTTCTTTGTTCTGGTCAATATCTCGCTGCTGATATTCTAGTTTATCGGCAATCATGCGAATGGCTTTGATGAGGTCTGTACCAGGTCGATGGCTCGGTAGTTCCGTTTTACCAGTTTTTAGCAATTCCTCTATACAATCATATACCCAAAGCTTGAAAGCAGGGGAGAGCCAAGAAGCAAACTCTAGTGCCAATTTCTCATCCATCCAAGTACCTTGGAGTTCGGGACTACCACCTTGAACGATGCGAAGGACTTCTCTTTTCCCGTTACGGGAATTCCCGTAACGGGAATCTGAATAACGATTTTCTAGTAATAAAACATACTCTTTAGTAGCATTGAGTCGAAGATAATCATTGACTCGTTTCCCGAATGGTTTAGCCATTTGGGTGGCATTAATCATATTGTTACCATCGGCAAATTCAAAGGAGATAGGTTTGCCTTCGTAATCGAATTTTTTGATGCTCATTTTCTCGTTTTAAGGTTGAAGTACAAAGTTAAGAAAAGGAGTTGGAAACTTGGGCATTTCGGTTATTGGTTGTTAATTACCGCTACTTCAACGCCCGATTCTGAATCTCCTGAATCCGCTGCACCGCCACCGATTCCGAAAAATGCACCCTTAAATCATTGGCAAATTTATGCAGAATCTCAATCCGCTGCGGCTTGTCACATTGCCACTTAAGGAGCAAAGAATCGACAATCTGCAAATCAGAGACGAGGAGCAATTGTTCGATAGTCCCATTGTCGGGTACTTCTTGCGCCATTGTTGGGCGGTCATGCCGAAGACCAGCTCGTTGATTAAATCCGCTTCATCGGCTAGGTAGAAACCCGCTTTCTTTTTTCCTGTTGGAAGGTTCTGGATAACCGATTCTTTGAGCATAGGGTAATGAGCCTTGGCTAATTCTCTTCGGATGTTCCATTCGATGTTGAGTTGCTTGGCTTCTTGTTCCTTGAGGCGTTGGAATTCTTCAATAAGATATAATTGGAAAGAGGGACTTATCCAATAACAAAACTGAAGGGCGATATCTCGATGGGCAAAAGTGCCGCCGTATCTTCCTGCTTTGGCTTTAATTCCTTGGGCATTCGTTTCTTTAATCCACTTCTTTGCAGATATTTTAAAGGAGTTTAAACCTACATTGTTTTTAATTCCGTCGAATCCGACGGAATTAAAATTAGGATTGTGAATTTCTTCCCAAGTGCCTAAGAATTCGATGGTATTTCGATTCCGCATCCAGCTTTCTATGGCTGCGACACCTACTTCAAAGTTTTTCGCTATATCGGTGATACAGATAAAATCCTTTTCCTTATCACTTAAGATTTGAATATTGATTCCTTGAACCTTGATTCTTTGCTTTGCCATTTTCTCGTTTTTAGTATTGAGGGGTAAAGGTCGGGAAAATATCTGAGCCATGAAAAGAAAATCACTTAGTCGTTAGCAAAGTAGCCAACCATTGCCCTCGTTTCTTTTTACTAGTATCCATCCATTCGAGATACGCTTGTTGGGTATTTAGGTCATAGGTTTCCATAATCGCTTTTTTGCCTGCTGCGACTAGGATTAAGTCGTCTAAGTCACTTGCGGTTAGTAGGGTAGTTTGCGTTACTAGAAAAAGAGTATCCTGATTTGTCATGTGTACAAATTTAGGGTGGAGGAATGTGGTCTTATCAATAATATGACGAAGCAAAAGGGGGGATTCTTTCTGGTTGGTGCTTTTTTTTGTGCCTGTTAGTGCTAGTTCCCCACAACTTAATTACACTTTTACCTGATTCTTTTACTTTTTCCGTTTCCGAAACTCCCAAGGTGCAACCGCTGCACCATCCACCCAAAGGATAAGAGCGTAGGAAGGCGGTGATTCCTGTTTTTTTTACTGGAAATAATAATATATTAGATTTGGGTTTAATAGCGCCCCTTTTTGGCTAATACCATTTATTTTCAGGTTGGATAGAATTAGTATTAGGTAAATTTTATTTTCTGCTTGAAAAAAAGGCTTCGTTTTTTTTGGTCATTTGCGGTTGTTGCTCACAAACATATTACATTTTTTCCCAACCATTTTCTATATTACGACCGTAAACTAAAAAAACCGTTCCGAGATGAAGGTGAAAGCGCATCTGGGAACGGTTGAAAAAATAATTAAATCCAGTACAAATATACCACTTTTAGGCAAGTGCTCCTCTACTTAGACCTTCCTTTTTTCGTGGCTTTGGCTGGTTTTCTATAACCAAAAGAAGCATGCTGCGACCACTAGAAATACAATTTATCTTAATGGTTGGATTCGCATCAATGCCTCCTATTTATTGATATGAATACAGACCGAATAGATACAAATATTCAAGAACTCGTGGAAGGTTTCCAAAAGGAAACGTTTATCTATGAGTTTATGCGAGCCTACAATTTTCCAAAATCTACGGTTACCTTATTACAGAAAAAAAAACAGCAAACTAATGGAGCGGATAATGAAGTCCTCGTAAAAAAGAAATTCCTCTTTAAAGTATTGGATAAAGCCGCTCTTCAATCTGCCATGGACGATTACCAAGCCATGCCCAAGATTAAGTATGCCCCACGTTTCATTATTCTGACAGACTATACAACCATATTAGCCTACGATACTAAGACAGCGGAAAATCTCGAAACGACGCTCAAAGACCTTCCTAAAGAATTTACGTTCTTTTTGCCATTAGCAGGGATGGAAAAAACGGCTTATAAAGACGAAAATCCTGCGGATGTTAAGGCTGCCGAAAAGATGGCAAAGCTTTTTGATGAAATCAAAAAACAAAATCTAACCGAAGATGCTGCTGAAGTACATAGCCTAAATGTGTTCCTCTCTCGACTCTTGTTTTGCTTTTTTGCGGAGGATACTCATATTTTTGAGGATAATCAATTCACCAATAGCATAGGTTCGTATACTAATGAGGATGGTAGCGATTTGAGTGATTACCTCACGAAATTATTTGAGGTATTGAACCTTGCTAAACGACCTGCCACTTTACCAAAATATTTAGCCGCTTTTCCTTATGTGAATGGTGGCTTGTTCAAAGAAGTACATTCTACACCAAAATTTTCACGCAAAGCACGAAAAATACTGGTGGAATGCGGTAGTCTCGATTGGGCAGCTATAAATCCTGATATTTTTGGCTCGATGATACAAGCGGTGGTGACACCCGAACACCGAGGAGGACTAGGCATGCATTATACTTCGGTGCCGAATATTATGAAGGTGATTGAGCCATTATTTTTGAATGACCTTTATGAGGATTTTGAGAAAAACAAAAGTAAACTAAAGGACTTACAAAAACTTTTGTTGCGTTTATCCAACTTGAAAATATTTGACCCTGCTTGTGGTTCTGGTAATTTTCTGATTATTGCTTATAAAGCATTGCGGCAGTTGGAAATTAAGATTTTTAAGGCAATTGGCGCACTCAAAGGAACTTTGGGGTTGGGGCAACTGGGCTTTGGGACTGATTTCAACTCGGTCATTTCTCTTTCCCAATTTTATGGAATTGAGTTGGATGACTTTGCACATGAAGTGGCGAGTCTTTCGCTATGGCTAGCAGAACATCAGATGAACACGCTTTTTCGCAAGGAATTTGGACATACGAAACCTGCCTTGCCTTTACAAGATGGTGGACATATAGTGCAGGGGAATGCTTGCCGATTGGATTGGGAAGTAGTTTGTCCTAAGGAGAAAGGAAAGGAGATTTATATTTTGGGGAATCCACCTTATTTGGGTTTTAATATGCAATCGCCTAATCAAAAAGAAGATATTAAATCGGTTTTTTCAGATTTAAATAATCTAAAATTTTTTGATTATATAACTTGCTGGTTTATTAAGGCAACTAAATATATTGGTAGTAGAAGTAAGTTCGCTTTTGTGACAACTAATTCTATTTGTCAGGGTAATCAAGTACCAATTTTATGGACTCAAATTTTCAAATATAATGTAGAAATATTTTTTTCATATAGAGAGTTTACTTGGTCTAACAATGCAAAGCATAAAGCAGGAGTTATTTGCTCAATTATCGGTATTCGAGAAAAATCAAGCGAATCAAAATATTTATACGAAGAAGGTACACGTCAAAAAGTAAAAAATATTAATGCATATTTAAGTGATGGAGGAAACACAATTGTAATGAAAAGGCAAATACCTTTATCGGATTTCCCTAAAATTTCTACAGGTAATATTCCATATGATGGAGGTAATTTAATTTTATCTCCATTAGAAAAGGAAGAATTAGTTTCTAATTATCCTTCGGCTCAAACTTTTATAAAACAACTTTCAGGTTCTAAAGAATATATCAGGGGATTAGTTAGATACTGTTTATGGATAGAAGACAATGAAGTAGAAATTGCATTGAGTATAAATCCTATAGCGAAGAAAATCCAAATGGTTAGAGAGTCTAGGCTAAAAGGGGGCAAAATAGCAAAAAATTATGCGCATGTTCCTCATAGATTTTATATGACTAATAGGGCTAAGAAGATTCAAATTTTAATTCCTAGAGTTTCATCAATAAGAAGGAATTATATTCCAATGGGATTTCTTAATAGCGATGTAATAATTTCAGATTCTGCTCAAGCAATTTATGACCCTCCTTTTTACATATTTGGCATTGTCAATTCCCGAATTCATATGATGTGGGTCAAAACTGTGGCTGGAAGACTTAAAAGTGATTTTCGATATTCTGCGATTATGTGCTATAATACCTTCCCTTTCCCAAAAATAACCGAGACCCAAAAAGAAGAACTAGAAACCCATGTTTATAAAGTCCTAGAACAAAGAGAACAACACTCCGAAAAGACCCTAGCTCAACTTTACGACCCCAATAAAATGCCCGAAGGTTTACTAGCGGCACATCACGAATTAGACGTAGCAGTAGAACGCTGCTATCGCAAAGCCCCCTTTATCTCAGACGAAGAACGACTAGCTTATTTATTTAAGCTCTATGAAAAGATGATAGCGAATGAGGCGGCTAAAAACACCCTTTTTGCGAAAGCAGCTAAAAAACGAAAACAACAAAAAAAATCATAATCTAATGCCAGATTTAATCAAAGTCAATTACGAGCAAACGGGTAAAAGTACCAATACGGATGCCCTTGGAATGCGAGATATGCAAGCCCGTGCTTATGCTGCACGAGATGCCCAATATCTATTATTAAAATCGCCACCAGCATCGGGAAAATCTCGTGCTTTGATGTTTATTGCGCTCGATAAACTGCATCATCAAGGTATTAAAAAGGTGATTGTAGCAGTTCCCGAAAAATCTATTGGTGGTTCTTTTGGACCTACTGACTTAAAAAAGTATGGCTTTTTTGCCAATTGGTCTCCGCAAAACAAGTATAACCTTTGTACACCAGGCGGAGATGGTAGCAAAAGCAAAGTCCAAGCCTTCTTAAATTTTTTGGATAGCGATGCACAAATTTTGATTTGTACCTATGCCACCTTACGTTTTGCCTATCAAGCATTAGACGAAACCAAACTCAATGATACTTTATTAGCCATTGATGAATTCCATCATGTCTCTGCTGATGGTGAAAACCGTTTGGGGGAATTATTGAGAAGTATAATGGAAAACTCTTCGGCGCATTTAATAGCTATGACAGGTTCTTATTTTCGGGGCGATAGTGTACCTGTATTGCTACCTGAAGATGAGGAGAAATTTACCAAAGTGACTTATAACTATTACGAGCAATTGAATGGTTATGAGTATTTAAAATCGTTGGGCATTGGGTATCATTTTTATCAAGGGAAATACACAACTGCGATTAGCGAAATATTAGACACCGACAAAAAGACCATTCTCCATATACCAAGTGTGAATTCTGGTGAATCCACCAAAGAAAAATATAATGAAGTTGGATTCATTTTGGATAGTATTGGGGATGTAATTGAACAGGATTTTGAAACGGGAGTAATTACGGTTAAGCGGCACAAGGATGGCAAGTTATTGAAAGTAGCAGACTTGGTGAATGATACTCCTAAAGACAGAGAGAAAATAGTAACCTATCTCCGAAATATCCAGTCACTCGATGATATGGATTTGATTATTGCGTTGGGTATGGCAAAAGAAGGCTTTGATTGGGCCTATTGTGAACATGCTCTAACTGTAGGCTATCGAGGTTCATTGACGGAAGTGGTACAAATCATTGGGCGAGCCACCCGTGATAGCAATAACAAAACGCATGCTCAATTTACGAACCTCATTGCCCAACCCAATGCCGAAGATGCGACGGTAACAGTAGCGGTCAATAATATGCTAAAGGCGATTACTGCTTCCTTGTTGATGGAACAGGTATTGGCGCCGAGTTTTAAATTTAAACCTCGCCCTGATGGTGATAGGGAAATCACGAAACCGGGTGAACTAAAAATCAGAGGCTTAAAAAAGCCCTCGTCCAAACGAGTAGAGGCCATTATAGAATCAGATATTACTGACTTAAAAGCAACCATCTTACAGGATGAAGATATGAAAAAGACCATTTCGGGCGCAGTTGACCCCGAAATCATTAATAAGGTCATTATTCCAAAAATCATCCAGATTAAATACCCAGATTTAAGTGAAGCGGAAATAGAAGAAATAAGACAACATGTAGTGGTAGATTCGGTTACTCGTGGGGCAGCTATTACCCAGTCGGGCGATAAACGTTTTATCCGAATGGCAGATAAGTTCATCAATATCGAAGAATTGCATATTGATTTAATTGATAGTATCAATCCTTTTCAGCGAGCTTATGAAGTATTATCCAAGTCGGTGACAGCGCCCGTTTTGAAACTGATTCAAGAGGCAATAGAAAGTAAAAGGGTGAAAATGACGGAAGAAGAAGCCATTTTTTTATGGGATAAAATCAAAGCATTTATTCAGGAAAAACAAAGACATCCCGACATCAATGCTTTAGACCATTCAGAAAAAAGAATGGCGGAAGCTATCCTATATTTAAAAGAGCAAAAACGAAAAGCACAGGCAAATGGATAAGAAAAAGAAAACATTAGCCGATATTTTTGCTGATGATTTAGATGGTTTATTGAATAGTAAACCCGCTGCTCCTGCTGCCCGAACAGAAGATGAACGGCTAGTAGAGAAATTTGAGGAGGTTAATGCCTTTTTTAAACAACATAAGCGAGCACCAAAGGAAAGAAATGGCGTCCAAGAACATCAGCTATTTTCAAGACTAAAGGGCTTTAGAGAAAATGCCGCTAAAATAAAGCAACTAGAAAAATATGATATCTATGATTTATTAGGTGGAGCTATCCCCAAACCCTATCCATCAGCTCCTGAATTACCAAAGGTAGCCGAACCAGCTCCCAAATATATCCCTAAAGCGCAAGCTCCGCCAATAGTCATTAATTCAATAGATGATATTTTGAATAATGATGTATTAGGCATATTGGATAATGCAGGAGAAAGCATTTTTAAATTAACACATGTTCCTAAACCTAGCAAAAAGGAGGCACCAGATTATGTAGCCAGTAGAACCCCTTGCAAAGATTTTGAGCAGTTTGAGCCTGTTTTTTTGGAATGTCAAAAAGACCTCAGAGAAAAGAAACGACAGTTATTGCCTTTTGCCAATGAGCAACAAATCGGAAAGGGGAATTTCTTTGTGTTAAAAGGCATACTACTATACGTAGCAAAAGTAGGAAAACGCAAAAGAGTCAAAGGAAAACTCAATGCTAGGCTTCGCTTAATTTTTGAAAATGGAACAGAGTCAGATATGCTTTTACGTTCTCTCGCCACCGAATTGTATAAAGATGGGCGAAGAGTAACCGAACATGAAGAACGGTTATTAGACAACTTTAAAAATATCACTCCTGAAGATAAGCCAACAGGTTATATTTATGTCCTCCAATCTTTAAGCAATGACCCTCAAATAACGGCTATTAATAATCTCTATAAAATCGGTTATTCCAACACATCTGTTCCTGACCGTATCAAAAATGCTGCAAAAGAACCGACTTATCTAATGGCAGATGTCAGGATAGTCAGCATTTTTAAAGTGTTTAATGCTGAACCTCCAAAGTTGGAGTCCTTACTCCATCGCTTTTTTGGCAATGCTTGTTTGAATGTCGATTTGTATGATGGAGATGGTCGGCTATATCGACCACGAGAATGGTTTGTTGCACCTTTTGAGGTGATTGAGCAGGCAGTTCATTTTATTATGAATGGGGAGATAGTTGGGTTTCGGTATGATTTGGAGCGGGGGGAGATAGTGGGGCGGTGAAGTAATTTAAAAATTAAAAATATCGAAAAATAGGACTTATGAATGATAGCAAATTAATTGAAATAAAAAACCCGCCAAAAACAGTAAATCTGAATGTGTTTGGGTTTGATGAAGCAAGAAAAAATAATGGTAATTCTACCTCTTACATTACACATATTGACAGTATTTATGTAGGAAGTTTGCTTGATGACAGCATTTATGTAGGAAAAACACAACAGCAAGTTGACCAAATTAAGAGTCAAATCCAAGATTGTAAAGGTGCAATATCGAAAAGTGAAAATGATATAGATCATATTAAGACTGAAAGGGAAAAGTTGAGACTTAAAATTGAAGAATATACAGATAGATTAGAAACTTATCTTAGCGGAGGTGCTAATAAAGGAATTGTAGTGACTGTTATTGAGACGCCTAGCAAAGCTAGAACAATTATTTCTTCCTTCTTTTTATTAATGCTATCAATTTTCATTTTTTTCTTTTATGTGGCAGTAGTGTATAAAGCCCTTTTTATAAGCACAGCAGATATTGCAAATGCTTTAAAAAATGGAAACTGGGGGGTATCGCTTTTGCCTCAATGGGCAGAAGTAGTAAGCGCAATTAGAAATAATGCAATGGTTATTTTTGCACCTTTTATATTTTACGGTTTTGGCTATGCCATTCATATTTTATTAGAAGGGAAAAACAAGATAAAATACCTCTGGATTATACTAGTTTTAATAATTACGTTTGTTCTTGACTATTTATTGGCTGACCAAATACACAATAAAGTTCAATCCGCATTAAATTTGATGGGCATGGAGGGAAATGATAAATTTGAAGATGTTTTACTAGTCATAATCATGGGCTTTGTAGTATACATTATTTGGAGTGTTATATTTCATTATTGGATGGGAGAAATAGAAAAATGGAATATATCAGCAAGATTAGGCAAACTAATTCGCAATACACAGCAACGAAAAGATGATTTAGACAAAAAAATATCTAAAGCAGAAGGAGACGTAAACCTGAAACAAGGCGAAATTAAGGCATTAGAAGATTTAATTAATATAAATTCAATCCCCATGAATGAAATTGTTAAATCCATTAACCTATTTTCGCAAGGTTGGTTTAGATTTCTAGCTGCTGTACAAGATGAAGCATTAATGAATGATTGTAAAACAAAATTAGAAGATTTCAGAAAGAACAAAGGGCTTAATGTTCAATTAAAAACAATTTAAAATGCAGATTCTTCGGAAGGATACTTTACTTAGAATTAGCTATTCATGGCTTTTTCTTTCATTAGTTTTCATCTCATGTAGTGATGATCCCCCACCCACGCCACCGCCACCAGAAGTTAAATTTAACTATGTTGTATTGTTAGATCTATCAGATAGAATCTTGCAAAATGGACAGATTGAAAGCGACACCAACATAATTTCAGGGCTTTACGATTTATTTTTAGAGAAACTAAGGAATGAATTATACATTAATACAAAAGATGAATTTAAAATTTTAATAGCTGACCAAAATGGGCAGTTTCCTAATAATAAAATTTACGATATAGAAGATGAACTTTATATAAACATGGAGGATGTTCCCATTAGTGAAAAAGTAAAAATTAGAGAATCTAAGAGTAGTTATTTAAAAAAAGTAGGGGAGTTATATGCAGAAGCTCGATTTAGCGAAAAGCCAAATGATTATAAAGGAGCAAATATTTTGGGTTACTTAAAAAATGACTTTACAAACGATCGCATTAGTGGTGAAAACACGAGAAATTTTTTATTCATTTTGACGGACGGCTACCAATATGTAGCTAATAGAAAATATAATACTATTGATGATTGGGATAAAGTTACAGATTTATCTGGTGTAAGTGTTGCCGTGGTTGAACTTAATCCCTCTGGAAAAGAAGACGATAATGAATTAAATAGGATAAAGAATGCTTGGGAGAATTGGTTGACAAAAATGAATGTTGCTAATATTCTTTTACTAAATAAACAGGGAAATACAAGGGTAAAAAAGAAACTCATTGATTTTTTGTCAAAAAAATCAATTTTATCGCTATTTAAACTCCATTTAAAATGCTTTAGTGATAAAATTAGTTTCAAACTTTGTTTTCAAAGCTTTTCCTTTTTCTGTTTGCTCTGAATAAATAGGTTTTAAGCTATAACCCCGTTTGATTAACATATCAATCATACCATCATCACCGGGCAAATGTGCTGCCCCGACACCAGCAAACAAAGAACCGTTTTTCATCAACGTTTCCATCGAATCGACCATGTTTTCGTTGCGTTTAAACAACATGTATTTCATATAATGATCGGTGTACATCGCTCGATTTAGGGAATCAATCAAACCAATATTTCTATCCCGATACGCATCTTGAAGAATATCAAACATACTCGTATTCCTCTTTTCAATCATATCCTTTAACCAATCATCAATCTCTTTTTTGCGAGCATCTTTCATCGCTTTATCTACTAAATCTCTTGATTCCTCGCTACTTTCTAAACTAAACGTACCCTTGTTAAATCGCTTACCAGTCTGATAAATAAACATATCAAGGTAGGTATCTTCTTCAAAGTCTGCCATGCCTTCACTCCGATACAACAAACCATTTATTAAGTTATATTGACCAAACATTCCTGTAATGATGTCACTTTTATTCGGAAAATTCATATTAAAAATAGTCGAATAAAAACCACCATTATTGCCGATATAATAATCATAATTACTACCTCTCATGCTTCCACCGTAGCCGATTTCTCCACGTTTGAATAAATCATCCAACCAGTTATCTGGCATTGACTCCACAGCAACCATATCAGCCTGGTTCAAGGCTTCAAAGAAAATATCATCTAAATTAAAAGCA
>Ga0208660_1001068_pt1 | contig 11126 bp, 9 predicted proteins | sample DEB08_DNA_13_FD_184527 | JGI IMG/M metagenome (GOLD analysis project Ga0208660, IMG submission 184527) | Aqueous microbial communities from the Delaware River and Bay under freshwater to marine salinity gradient to study organic matter... | ecosystem: Environmental > Aquatic > Marine > Coastal ... | reverse complement strand
CCAACTGATTTTTTGAGAAACAAGAACACCATAAAGTGATGCTCGAAAATACCGCGGCTAAGAAAAAGAGCCCTAAAAAAGATCCCCAAAATGCACCCCAATCAAAAATATCTTGCTCAAGTTTTAATTCTATAACAACATATGCATATATAAAACTAGCAAAAAGACTGCAGCTAATTAGAAAGAGCATCCCCAAAAACTTACCTAAAATTAATTCCCAAATAGAAATTGGTTTTGTAAAAAGTAAAGCAATCGTTCCGGATTTAATTTCTTCAGAAAAAGCTTTCATCCCGATAGCGGGAATAAGAAATAAGAACAACCAAGGCATCAATTCGAAATACAAATTAAGATCCGCAAAACCAGAGTCAACCAGATTGAATGCATTTGCAAATATCCAAAGGAGTAAACCGTTTAAAATAAAAAACACAGCCAGTATACTATAACCCAATGGGGTTGTAAAAAAGGATAAGATTTCTCTCTTGGCGATGGCCAGCATATTAATTGAATTTAATCGTTACGGTATCTCTGAATTCAAGCCCAAATAGGCTACTTGCACTCCCAACTGTTTGAGGATTGCTTTTATAAATAGAAAGTTCTAGGTGTCCGGCTGCATTGAATAAAGCAATTTTCTTACCATCTTCATCTCGATTTTCCTTCGGAATAGAGAAATTTATAGCCTCCGTATATGATGCATGTATAGAATCGAATTTTATGCTTTTTGCAAAGATAGTATAGGAACGGCCTTTACTGTATTCACTAAATAATTTTTCGGTAATATTGGTTACAACATTTCCGAAATTGTCAATATAAATAACACTCCCAAGTATCTGATCTTCTGACGGATTGATAACGGGCCTTACTCCCGTAACCTCCTTAATTTTAGTTATGGATTTTCCAATAACATCCAAACTACCTTTTCTTGAAATATGCCCAGCAACTTTTACAAAAACGTCTAAAACTGGAAAGGAAGAGGTAATGTTGTTGTGAATATTAATTTCAACAATTTTGTCTGGAACGCGTTCATCTTTAATTAATGATAAAATCCCATTGTTTGCGCCAATAAAATAGTGACCATCGAACAACATGACGATATGCGAATTTTCTGGACTAAATTCAGAATCGACACCTACGATATGAATACTTCCTTTGGGAAATGCTTTATATGCATTTGTCAAGATGTAAGCTGCTTCTGTATGATTGAAAGGACTCACTTGGTGGGAGATGTCAATAATATGAGCATCCTTGATTTCTTGATGTAATTCAGCTTTAATTGCTGAAACAAAGTAGTCCTTTAATCCAAAATCGGTAATCAGGCTTACTAATGACATAAAGAAACTATATATTTTAAAAGTTATTTAAACTAAATCAGTAATTTTGAAATACAAACTTACAAATCCTTAAAGAAAATAACCTTAAAACGCTGTGGCTTTTGAATGAGATAGAAATTGAGTTAGTTGAAGTGAACCCAAGAGAGTTCTTTGGTGATCAAAACACAAATGTTGAATTGTTGCGAACATATTTTCCGAAACTGAAAATTGTAGCCCGTGGGAACACGATAAAGGCCTTCGGAGAAGAGGTTATATTAGATGAATTTGAAAAACGTATTGAAATGCTCGTTGCTCATTTCACTAAATTCAATAAACTCGATCAGGATATTCTAGAACGGATTCTAACTGCAGATTCTTCGCAAGCATTGGAAGCAATGGACGATAAGGAGTCTTTTATTGTTCACGGTGTAGGAGGAAGAGCCATTAAGGCAAAAACAATCAATCAACAACGTTTGGTTCAGCTCAGTAAAAAGAATGATATGCTCTTTGCTGTAGGGCCAGCTGGGACTGGAAAGACCTATACTTCAGTTGCGTTAGCGGTTAAAGCGCTAAAAGAAAAACAAGTAAAACGGATCATTCTTACACGTCCGGCAGTAGAAGCAGGTGAGAACCTTGGGTTTTTGCCTGGTGATATGAAGGAGAAACTGGATCCATATATGCAGCCTTTATATGATGCACTTCGGGATATGATCCCTGCAGAACGTTTGGCTTCCTATTTAGAAAAAGGTATCATTCAGATTGCTCCATTAGCTTTTATGCGTGGAAGAACACTCGATCATGCCTTTGTTATTTTAGACGAGGCACAAAACACCACCCATGCACAGATGAAGATGTTCTTGACTAGAATGGGAACACACGCAAAATTCATCATTACAGGCGATCCTGGGCAAATCGATTTACCACGTAGAACAATTTCTGGTCTAAAAGAAGCCCTGCTTGTTTTAAAAGAAACCGACGGTATTGGCATGATTTATTTAGATGATAAAGATGTAATCCGCCACCGACTCGTTCGAAAAGTAATAGAAGCTTACAGAAATATTGAGCATCAAAATTAATATCATTACATGAATACACTATTAGCATCCTCTTTTTCCCTTCCCGGGCAGCAATCCAAATACATTGGTAAGGTTCGTGAAGTTATTAGTCTTGAAAACGATTTACTGGTTATGATTGCTACGGATAAGCTTTCGGCTTTTGATGTTGTAATGCCGAAAGGCATCCCTTATAAAGGGCAAATTCTAAATCAAATTGCTACCCATATGATGGAAGCAACTAAGGATATTGTTCCGAATTGGTTGGAGGCAACTCCAGATCCATCTGTAGCGATTGGCAAGCGTTGTGAGCCATTTAAAGTTGAAATGGTTATCCGTGGTTACCTTTCTGGACATGCTGCTCGTGAGTATAAACTAGACAAGAGAATCCTCTGTGGCGTTGCTATGCCCGATGGAATGATTGAAAACGATCGCTTTCCAAAACCAATTATAACTCCAGCTACCAAGGCAGAAGAAGGTCATGATGAAGATATTTCGAGAGAAGAAATCATACGCCAAGGAATTGTTTCTGAAGCAGATTATATCGTATTAGAAAATTATACCCGAGCATTATTCGAACGAGGATCTCAACTAGCCGCAGATAAAGGATTAATTCTTGTAGATACTAAATACGAATTCGGTAAAACTGCCGATGGAACTATTGTGTTGATTGATGAAATTCACACGCCCGATTCCTCGCGTTATTTTTATCAAAAAGGATATGAAGAGCGTCAGGTAAAAGGAGAGGAGCAAAAACAACTTTCCAAAGAATTTGTTCGTCAATGGCTCATTGCTCATGGTTTTCAAGGCCTTGAAGGACAGCAGATTCCCGAAATGAGTGATGCGTACATTCAAGAGGTTTCGGATCGTTATATAGAACTATACGAACACATAACCGGAAAGGAATTTCAAAAAGCAGATGTGGCTACTATTGAAAAGAGAATCGAATCGAATATTCTTTCTTATTTAGAAAAAAGATAAACCATTCAATATATACTGTTTTTTATTGAATCCTTTATCACACAACTACTTAATAGTTTTCAACTTTTTTTGTTAATTTTTTTACTGTAATTAGCTCCAACTTTTTCGATGGAACTATTATATTAGCAGATATCTCCTATGGCAGAAAACACTCAATATACCGAAGATAATATACGATCTCTTGATTGGAAAGAGCATATTCGCATGCGCCCCGGTATGTATATCGGGAAGCTGGGTGACGGTTCTTCTTCTGACGATGGTATTTATATCCTACTAAAAGAAGTTCTTGATAACTGTATTGATGAATTTGTAATGGGTGCTGGGAAGACCATTGAAATTCTGATTAAAGACCAAGAAGTAAGCGTTCGTGATTACGGACGTGGAATTCCACTGGGAAAAGTCGTAGACGTAGTTTCTAAAATGAATACTGGGGGAAAATACGATTCTCGCGCTTTTAAAAAATCCGTTGGTCTTAATGGAGTAGGGACAAAAGCAGTAAATGCATTGTCATCTGCCTTTAGAGTAGAATCGAACCGGGATAACCTTTCTAAGTTTGCAACCTTCGAAGCTGGAAACTTAATTGAAGATGCCCCTCCGCTAGAAAGTTCCAAAAGAAAAGGGACCAAGGTTACTTTTACCCCTGACACCGCAATTTTTAAAAATTATCGCTATCGCAATGAATACATTGTGAAAATGATTAAATATTATGTCTACCTCAATCCTGGACTAACCATTGACTTTAATGGAGAAAAGTATTTTTCGGAAAATGGTTTAAAGGATTTATTGGAAGACATCATCAACGAATCGGATTTACTTTACCCGATTGTACATTTACGTGGCAATGATATTGAAGTTGCTATCACTCACAGTAGAACACAGTATAGCGAAGAGTATCACTCGTTTGTGAACGGTCAAAACACCACCCAAGGTGGAACACACTTAGCTGCGTTTAGAGAAGCAGTAGTAAAGACGGTACGTGAGTTTTTTGGTAAAAATTACGATGCGTCCGATATCCGAAAATCCATAATTGCAGCAGTAAGTATTAAGGTTATGGAACCTATTTTTGAATCGCAAACCAAAACCAAATTGGGATCAACCGAAATGGGCGAAAAAATGCCAACGGTTCGGTCGTATATTCATGAGTTTTTAGGTACACAACTGGATAATTTTTTGCATAAAAACCCAGATACTGCAGAGAAGATTCAGCGTAAAATAATGCAGGCCGAGAAAGAGCGTAAAGAGTTATCGGGTATCCGAAAACTTGCTCGTGATCGTGCTAAAAAATCAAACTTACACAATAAAAAATTACGAGATTGCCGCGTGCATTTAGGTGATCTTAAGAAAGATAGAAGACTGGACTCAACGGTATTCATTACCGAAGGGGATTCGGCAAGTGGATCCATTACTAAGTCTAGGGATGTCAATACACAAGCTGTTTTTAGTTTACGAGGTAAACCTTTGAACACCTTCGGGATGACAAAGAAAATCGTCTACGAAAACGAAGAATTCAACTTACTGCAAGCAGCACTCAATATAGAAGATAGTTTGGCTGATTTGCGCTACAATAATATCGTAATTGCAACCGATGCTGATGTTGATGGGATGCACATACGTTTGCTATTAATTACCTTTTTCTTACAGTTTTTCCCAGAATTAATCAAGGAAGGACATTTGTATATCTTGCAGACCCCATTATATCGCGTTCGAGATAAGAAACAAACCTTTTATTGTTATTCGGAGCAAGAACGAGTAGATGCAATAGCAACGTTGAGAGGAAAAGCAGAAATTACCCGATTCAAAGGACTAGGTGAAATTTCACCAGATGAGTTTAAACACTTTATTGGAGATGATATTCGCTTAGACCCCATTATGTTGGACAAATCGACAACCATAGAAGAATTACTTCAGTTTTATATGGGTAAAAACACCCCAGATCGTCAAGAATTTATCATCAATAATCTAAAAGTAGAGTTAGATTTAGCAGAATCGGATAGCTAGAAATGGAAGAAAAAGAATTCTACGAAGAAGATAGTGGTGCAGCAGCACAAGGAAAGGACACCCTCGTTAAGGTAACTGGTATGTACAAGGATTGGTTTCTTGATTATGCTTCTTATGTTATTTTAGAACGTGCAGTTCCTGCAATTTCCGATGGTTTAAAACCTGTTCAGCGTCGTATTCTTCATTCCATGAAGGATTTAGATGATGGTCGATACAATAAAGTTGCTAACATTGTTGGACATACCATGCAGTATCACCCACACGGTGATGCGAGTATTGCCGATGCGATGGTACAAATTGGTCAAAAAGATTTGATGATTGACATGCAAGGTAACTGGGGGAATATACTCACTGGAGATCGCGCTGCAGCCTCGCGGTATATTGAAGCACGTTTGTCAAAATTTGCTTTGGAAGTTGTTTTTAGCCCCAAAGTAACCAACTGGCAACTGTCTTACGATGGTCGTAAAAAAGAACCGGTTAACCTGCCTGTTAAATTCCCATTACTCCTTGCACAAGGAGCCGAAGGTATTGCAGTAGGTTTATCAACCAAGATTTTACCGCATAATTTCAATGAATTAATTCTAGCAAGTATTGCGTATTTAAAAGGCAAAAAATTCACTTTAATTCCTGATTTTCAAACAGGTGGAATTATTGATGTACAAAATTATAACGATGGAATTCGTGGTGGTAAAGTTCGTGTTCGCGCAAAAATTAGCGCCCAAGACAAGAATACTCTGGTCATTACCGAAATTCCGTTCAGTACAACTACTTCAAGTTTAATCGAATCCATTCTCAAGGCAAATGAGAAAGGAAAAATTCGAGTTCGTAAAATTGAGGATAATACGGCAGCCGCCGTAGAAATTCTGATTCATTTACCCAACGGAATTTCGCCAGACAAAACCATAGATGCATTGTATGCATTTACTGCTTGTGAAACTTCAATATCACCTTTAGGTTGTGTTATCATTGATCATAAGCCGCACTTCATCGGAGTATCCGATATGCTTCGCATCTCAACAGACTCTACTGTTCAGACGTTGAAAAAAGAACTGGAAGTTAAACTAGATGAACTGCAAGATCAATGGCACTTTGCTTCATTAGAGCGAATTTTTATTGAGAATAAAGTATACCGAGCAATTGAAGAAGAAGAGACTTGGGAAGGTGTTTTGAATGCAATTGGTGAAGGCTTAAAACCTTTTACTTCAATTCTTAAGCGTGCAGTTGTTGAAGATGATTTGGTTCGTCTGACAGAAATTAAGATTAAGCGAATTTCAAAATTTGATATTGATAAAGCACAACAACGTATTGATGCGTTGGAAAATGAAATAAAAGAAGTTCAGAATTATCTTGATAATCTCATTGAATATGCGATTAACTATTTCACTAAACTCAAAAAAGAGTATGGGAAAGATAAAGATCGTATGTCGGAAATTCGAACCTTTGATGATGTAGATGCAACCAAGGTTGTCGTTCGAAACCTTAAGCTTTATGTTAATAGAGAAGAAGGGTTTATTGGAACTTCATTAAAGAAAGACGAGTATGTTTGCGATTGTGCGGACATAGACGATATTATTGTGTTTACCAGAAGCGGTACAATGCAAGTTGTAAAAGTTGACAGTAAAGTCTTTATTGAAAAGGACATTATCTATGCTGCTGTTTTTAAGAAGAAAGATCAACGAACCGTTTATAACATAGTATATCGAGATGGAAAAGGTGGTAATTCCTATATCAAACGCTTTGCAGTTACCGGTGTTACACGTGATAAGGCCTATCCACTAACTCAAGGGAAGCCAGGTTCTGAAATACTGTATTTCACTGCCAATCCCAACGGAGAAGCCGAGATTATAACTGTAATTTTAAGGAATACCGGTACTGCTAAAAAATTGAAATGGGAAATTGATTTCGCCGACCTTCAGATAAAGGGGAGAGGGGTTAAAGGAAATATTGTTTCTAAACATAACATTCTTCGTGTTGAACTTAAAGAAAAAGGCGTTTCTACTTTAAAACCAAGAAGCATTTGGTTTGATTCCATTGTTATGAAGTTGAACGTCGATGATCGTGGAGATCTTCTGGGTGCTTTCCGAGGAGATGATAAACTTTTGATTATAAACAATAAAGGAGATGCAAAAACGGTTACTCCCGACCTGAGCTTACATTTTGACGCGCCACCAGAAATCATGGAACGTTGGGTTGAAAATCGTCCAATAACTGCCGTGTATTTTGATGCTGAAAAAGAGCGTTATTTCATTAAGCGTTTCTTGATTGAAAATGAAAACAAGGAAGATAACTTCCTGAAAGAAGATGCAAAACTACTATTTGTATCTACCGAATGGCGTCCTGTAATTGAATTGATTTTTGCAAAGCCACGCGGCGGAGATCCACTTCCCAATAAACGTATTGTTGTTGAGGAATTTATTAGTACTAAAGGCTTTAAAGCTCTAGGAAATCAATTGACTGCAGATAAAATAAAAGAGATTGTTTTAGCCGAATCTTTACCCTACGAAGAAGCTGTTGAAGAACCGCTTGATGATGTAGAAGTTGTTGATCCAAATCAATTGAAAGATTCAGATGACGATGAGTCACAAATAAAACTAGAACTTTAGTTTTTCTTTCTGCCTTTTAATTTCATATTCAAAAATTCAATTCCAAGTGAAAAACTGATAGCAAAGTAGAGATACCCTTTAGGAATCGTTCCAACTTCTTTGTTGAAAATTACGGTTTCAGATAAGTGAGCACCTTCGGTTATCAGCATGAAACCGATTAGTATTAAAAAGGAGAGGCCTAAAATTTGAAGCGAAGGATGCTTTTCTATAAAAGCAGAAACAGGTTTTACAAATGCCATCATAATCCCTACCGATACTACAATAGCGATAACCATTATGGTCATTGCATTGGGCACTCCGTTGGTCATTCCCACTGCTGTTAAAATGGAATCAAAGGAGAAAACTATATTGAGTAATGTAATTTGAATGATCGCCTTAGAAAGTGAAAGCTTAACGGGAGACTCATTCTCGGAAGTAGCTTCTGCTTCTACTTTTTCGAAAATCTCGTGCGTGCTTTTATATAGTAAAAAAAGGCCCCCTAGGATAAGAATGACTGCTTGCCCATTAATATTGGTTTTCAACCAAGATGTATTTATAGTTAGCCAAGAGCTTTGCATTTGTACAACGACACTAATTCCAAAAAGCAAAACAATCCGAAGTAACATAGCAAGAAACAAACCAATATTTGTGGCCAGCTTCTGATGCTGTACGGATAGTTTTTGTGTAATTATTGAAATAAAAATCAAGTTGTCTATTCCCAAAACAATTTCTAAAAAAGTTAAGGTCAATAAGGCACTAATAGCTTCTGAGGTAAGTAGGTGTTCCATAATTAGTCACTGATTTTAGTTACTGTCCCTCGTTGTTTATTTTTAGTGTCTCCCACAACAGCATATTCAAAGTCATATTGATTTTTGTTTGTGGTAAGGATTTTTATAGATAAGGGACGTTTATCTTGATTTGAGGTTGGGCGGAGTTTTGTTAATACGCATTCGCAGGGATTGATCCAACGGATTGATGCAGAATCAATTTTTCCTTCAAAGGTTTCAACTTCGTAATTCTTGTCGCGAACAAAAGTAGACTGCATCATTTGATCTCCAACAATGGTTTTGAATTCGAAAGTTCCGCTGTGAAACTGTTTGCAATTTCGTTCCGTATTATAACAAGAGCTTAACAATAATAATACCCCAAGGGATAAAAAGATTTTCATATTCTATTTTCGGTAAAAGTACTAAGATTTTCGTTGAATCACCTTAAAGCTGTCATCCTCATAAACGTAAATTATTTCTTTTATTGGTGACGTATGCTCAGAATTCGTTCTGGACGGGGTTTTAATTTCTGGATCCTTTTCCAAGGACTTTATTACAGGAGTATCAAATAGGGTAGTGGGAGGTTTTTCTGAATGTTGGGTTTTACCTAAAAGTAACCAATCGTATTCCACTTCGTTAAATGTTGTATGAATTTTAGATAGAAATTCTAAACTTGGTTTATTCCTACCCGAAAGGATATGGGAAATACCAGAGCGTTGAACTCCAATTTTTTCAGCAAAACTAGCCGCATTTAGATCGTGATCATCGATCACTTTCTTTATTCGAGATACTATCGCTTCATAGTTTAACATTGTAACTTATTGTATTTGATAGTGCAATATAATAATAAATTCATTCTAATACAGGTGCACATAACATCAAATTAATTAAAGTATAACTTCATATATCCTTATAAAAACAATGATTAATAATACTTTAGATCGTGTAAGGTTAAAATTAAGTCAATATAGTTTCTAATTGTAACCAAAGCAGTTGTTATTTGTATACAAAGTTAACACAATAAAGTATAACGTTGTAAACTTGTTTGTGTTTACATTTGTACACATGAAAAAAAGTGACCTCGATCAAAGTCGACTGTTGTCTCCTACAACACTAAACAACTTCCTTAAGGAATATGCGTTATTTGATTCTTTAAACATCTTAGGAACGTCTGTAGAGAATAGACCTATATATTCTTACTCTGAGGGTAATGGACCAAAAAAGGTTCTTATGTGGTCTCAAATGCATGGAAACGAATCAACAACTACCAAGGCATTGGTTGACTTTTGGTTATATTTAAAGACTCCTGAGGCGAAGCAATTGCGAGAAACATGTACCTTTCTTATGATTCCTCAATTAAATCCAGATGGTTCCGATGCTTATACACGAGTAAATGCCAATGGAGTAGACTTGAATCGGGATGCCATCGACTTGAGTCAGCCTGAAAGCAGGGTGCTACGAGATGTATATGAACAATTTAAGCCTGATTATTGTTTCAATTTGCACGGCCAAAGAACTATTTTTGCAGCTGGAGACAGTCCAATTCCAGCTACTGTATCTTTTTTAGCACCCGCTGCAGACCCTGACAGAACAATCACTACTGCCAGAGAACTTGCTATGAAGTTAATTGTCATAGCCAGCAACAACCTTCAAGCTAGTATTGCAGGCGCTGTAGGACGATACGACGATGGCTTTAACATCAACTGTGTTGGCGATTACTTCACGGCTCAGAGCACGCCTACGGTCTTATTCGAAGCGGGGCATTACCCATTAGACTACAAGAGGGTTGAGACCAGAAAACATATCCTCAGTTCTTTAATGGCGATGTCGCACGCTATTGCGTCAGATTCATTAGAAACAATTGAAACAGCACCTTATTTCGAAATACCAGAGAATAAAAATCATCTTAGGGATATCGAGCTGTATAACCTGAAAAAATCGCCAGATGGAATGCCTGTTTTTGGTAATAACATGCTGATTCAGTTTAAAGAAATGAAAAATGGGGATGATATTGATTTTGTTCCAGAAATAGTAACCGAAAACAAGGGCTTGTTAGGCTTGCAAAGGGTTAATGCACAAGAACATAAAACCTTAATGAATTTGTGCTTTGATGCTGATGATTCTGAAATCAAAAATTTAACAAAAACCATTTCTTTGTTAAGTTTGCATCAATTCGTCTAAATCGTTACAAATAATGCAACGTTTTTTTTATTTTTGTATTTTTAACTAAAGAAAACGATATGCCAAAGTTTAAACTCGATGAAGTTGATCACCAGATTTTAGATATTTTAATAGACAATACTCGGGTTCCTTTTACCGATATTTCAAAGAAATTGTTAATTTCCGCAGGAACAGTCCACGTACGTGTTAAGAAAATGGAAGATGCTGGAATCATAAAAGGTTCTTCTCTTAATTTGGACTATGAAAAATTAGGATACT
>Ga0208660_1001056_pt1 | contig 11233 bp, 8 predicted proteins | sample DEB08_DNA_13_FD_184527 | JGI IMG/M metagenome (GOLD analysis project Ga0208660, IMG submission 184527) | Aqueous microbial communities from the Delaware River and Bay under freshwater to marine salinity gradient to study organic matter... | ecosystem: Environmental > Aquatic > Marine > Coastal ... | reverse complement strand
GTGGGATTGGCACACGTTTCCGGACACTTACCCTGCTTTTCAGCCGGAATTGACCGCGCAGATTTGTGCGGCTGCGGGAACGGAAGGGATTTTGGGCAACCGCCACGCCTCTGGTACTGTTGTGATAGAACAAGAGGGCGCGGCGCACCTTAAGACGGGCTGGCCGATTTGTTATACCTCTGCGGACAGTGTGTTGCAGATTGCGGCGCATGAAGAGGCGTTCGGACTTGAGCGTTTACTGAAGCTTTGCAAAGACATCGCGCCTATTTTGCACGACATGAAAGTGGGCCGCGTCATCGCCCGACCATTTACTGGCGATGTCGGTCATTTCAAACGCACGGCGCACCGCAAGGACTTTGCGATTGCCACACCTGCGCCGACGATCTGTGACTACGTCCATGATGCAGGCCGGAAGGTGTACGCCGTTGGAAAAATAGGCGATATCTTCTCGATGCGCGGTATCGATGATCTGCGCAAAGGGCGCGATGTCGACTTGATGCGGCATATCAATGATCTGGTCGAGGAGGCGGAAGATAGGTCGTTCGTCTTTGCCAATCTGGTGGAATTTGACAGCGAATATGGACATCGGCGTGATCCTGCGGGCTATGCCGGGCATCTGGCGTGGTTCGATCATGAACTGGCGGCGCTATTGCCGAAAATGCGCAGCGGTGATCTGTTGATCGTCAGCGCGGATCATGGCAATGACCCTACGTGGTCCGGCACCGACCACACCCGCGAGCGGGTACCGGTTCTGGTGCACGGTATCGGGTCAAAGGCGCTGGGTCATTTGAGTTTTACGGATGTTGCGGCCAGTATCGCAGAACATCTTGATGTGCCATACGCAGGCCAAGGAAAGAGCTTTCTATGAGTTTTCAATCCATTCCCAAAATTGAGCTGCACACCCATCTGGAAGGCTGCGCACCGCCCAGCTTTATACGCGGGCTAGCTGCGGAAAAGAAACTTGATATCAGCAAGATTTTCGACCGAAACGGTGGATATGCTTTTCGTGATTTTGATCACTTTTTGCAGGTATATGAGGCCGCTTGTACAACACTGCAAAGCCCCGAGGATTTTCGCCGCCTGACGATGGCAGTACTCGAAGAAACTGCGGCACATGGTGTGGTTTATATGGAAACCTTTGTATCGCCTGACTTTTGCGGTGGCGGCGACTTGGCGGCTTGGAAAGAGTATCTTGCTGCGATGGTTGAAGCCGCAGACGAGGCAGAAGCAAAGTTCGGCATTACCCTTAAGGGCATTGTCACGGGCATTCGCCATTTTGGACCCGAGGCCTGTAAGCCTGCAGCGAAATGCGCGGCTGAAACCTTTGGTGATTTCATCACCGGTTATGGCATGGCGGGCGGTGAAATGGCCGGACGTCCCAGCGATTATAGCTACAGCTTTGATATGGCGCGCGAAGCGGGGCTGCCGTTGACCTGCCATGCCGGTGAATGGGGTGGGCCTACGATGGTCGCCGAAACGATCCGCGATCTGGGCGTTGCACGGGTTGGGCACGGGATCGGAGCGATAGATGATCGTGCGTTGCTTGATGAAATTATTGAAAAAGAGATCGTGCTAGAGGTTTGTCCGGGATCGAACGTTGTGTTGAAAGCGGTGGGTGGTTGGGACGCGCACCCGATCGTCAAACTGCGCGATGCAGGCGTGAAAGTGACCGTTTCCACCGACGACCCCCCGTTCTTTCACACCACGATGACCGCAGAATACGAGATGTTGCACCGCACCTTCGGGTGGTCCGAGGATGATTTCCGCGCGATTAACGAAACAGCATTGGCTGCCGCCTTTTGCGATGAAGACACCCGCGCCCGCGTGGCCAAAAGGTTGGAGCCTGCACAATGAATGATCACGTCACCCACGTCACGCACCCACTGGTGCAACATAAGCTGACACTGATGCGGCAAAAGGATACCTCGACCGCAGTGTTTCGCCAGTTATTGCGCGAAATCAGCCAGTTGCTGGCTTACGAGGTCACACGCGGGTTGCCAATGACAACCCGCCGGATTGAAACACCGATGGAGCCGATGGACGCGCCTGTCATTGACGGCAAAAAACTGGCACTCGTATCGATCTTGCGGGCGGGCAACGGATTGCTGGACGGAGTTTTGGAACTGATCCCGTCGGCCCGTGTGGGCTTTGTTGGTTTGTACCGCGATGAAGAAACGCTGCTGCCGGTCCAGTATTATTTCAAGGTGCCGACCGAATTGCAGGACCGTTTGGTGATTGCTGTTGATCCGATGCTGGCGACGGGAAATTCATCAGTTGCGGCAATTGATTTGCTAAAGAAAGCGGGGGCTACGAACATCCGGTTCTTGTGTCTTTTGGCAGCACCCGAAGGCATTGCGCGGATGAAAGAGGCGCATCCTGACGTGCCGATTGTGACCGCTGCTATTGATAGCCACCTGAACGCGCAAGGCTATATTGTTCCCGGATTGGGGGATGCTGGCGACCGGATGTTTGGCACCAAGTAGCGTTCAGCTGTTGCAGATATTGCGCAAGGTCACCCAGTCGCTGTCGTTCAAGATCAGCGGAACTTGCTGACCCGCCATAGGGTCAGTGCCAAGGTCTGGCGTGTTTCCGCTGCGCCTGTCAGTTGCGGCGCGGTAGGGCCCTTGGGGGATTTGCGCGGCAGCCAACATGTCGCGCAAGGTATCTGCGTTAGGTATCGGCGCTTGGGCGGTGATAAGATTCTGTGCGTTTTGATTAAGAATATCATCGGGGATGCCTGCAGTGGTCAGCAACCGGAACGTGGTACCAAGCCCTTCTTGGGTGAGTAGATTTTCAAGAGGGTCTGCATGCACGATAGCCGCGCGGCTGGCGAGGATGAAACCCGCAGCGGTTGCTGGATCGTCAGAGAACCGCAAAATACCTGCATCTACGACAATCAAGCCACCGGGCAGGGCGAGCGCCGCTTGGTTCAAGCTTGGCACAATGATGATCTGCGCTGTGGTTTCTGGACCGAAAAGGCGCTGGGCAAGGCGCCTGGCAGCAGAACTGCCGTGTCTGGACAGGCAAGCTTGGCCCGTCTTGATCTGCATATGGCCCAGCATGGCGGTCCCGATTTCGATGCGTTTGGGCAACGGGACGACGGCCAGTGTTTGCCGCGTCAAAGCATTGGGAAGCCAAAATACCCCGAGTAATATCGTGATCGTGATAAGCCCAGCTGTCAGCCGATGCCGCAACTTGCCCGGTTGTGGTCGCGATTTAGCAAGCGCTTTGCTGACCTCTTCGATCGCCTCGATCATCATCGGGTCGCTGATTTCTAGCAGCTCGCTTGCTGCTTCGTCCGGGGCATAGATTGCGGGTGTGTCGGTGGTGTTCTGCCGGATCAGCGCTGGGAGCGACCAATGTGCCAGCGGACGCTCGGCGCTGTCTGTAATGACCAGTGTCGCATCCCCGAAAGCAATCGTCACATCGCGTCGTTGCGCATCGGGGCTGGCGCGCCAGAGCGCGTCACTTTCCAATCGCACATATCGATCGAGTGCTGTCATTTGCCCCAACTGCCTTTTTTCACAAGGTAGCTGGAAGGGTTTGGATTGTCATCTGGGAAAGATCGCCGGTGGGTGGTCTTTTGTTGTGGTCGCCGGACCCTTTGGGGGAAGTTTCTTGGGGGAAAGTAGTTGGTTGCGGGGACATGCACCCGCAACCGTTAGAGTGTTTTGGCTTGTTTGCGCAGTTCAAATTTTTGGATTTTTCCGGTGGAGGTTTTGGGGAGTTCTTGGAACACCACCCGCTTGGGGCATTTGAAGCCTGCCAGCCGTTCGCGCGTAAAGGCGATGATTTCAGCTTCGGTCGCTTGTGCACCGTCTTTCAGCTCAACAAATGCACAGGGGACTTCACCCCATTTGTCATCAGGTTTGGCGACGACCGCGCACAGGTTGACCGCTGTGTGATGCATCAGCGCGCCTTCGACTTCGACAGAGCTAATGTTTTCGCCGCCCGAGATGATGATGTCCTTGGCACGATCAGAAATCTGGATAGATCCGTCGGGATGTTGGATCGCAAGGTCCTCGGAATGGAAGTAGCCGCCTTCAAAGGCTTTTTCTGTGGCATCTGCGTTTTTGAGGTAGCCTTTCATCACCGCGTTCCCGCGCATCACGATCTCGCCTTGAGTGGCCCCGTCGCGGTCGACTTGACCCATCTGCTTGTTCACGACTGTGACATCTTCCATCATCGGAAATGCCACACCTTGGCGGGCCTTGATGGCGGCCTGTTCGTCGCTTGGTAGCGTGTCCCAGTCGCTGTCCCAGATGCATTCGGTGACATGCCCGTAGGTTTCTGTCAGCCCATAAACCTGTTTGACATTAAAGCCCATTTTACCAATTGCCGCGAGCGTTGCGGGCGCAGGCGGTGCGCCTGCAGTGAACACTTCGACGGTGTGGTCAAATGCGCGCTTATCTTCGTCTTTGGCGTTTACGATTAGATTCAAGACGATGGGAGCGCCGCCGAAGTGGGTTACGCCTTCTAGTCCGATAGCGTCATAAATCGCTTTGGCGGATACATCGCGACAGCACACGACCGTGCCGCCCAAGGCAGGCATCATCCATGTATGGTTCCAGCCGTTACAGTGGAACAGTGGTACGATTTGTAGATACCGCAAGAACAGCGGTAACTCCCAGCTGATCGGTGTGCCCATCGTCATAAGGTAGGCCCCGCGGTGGTGATACACCACGCCTTTGGGGCGCCCCGTCGTACCGGAAGTATAGTTGAGTGCGAGGCTTTCCCATTCGTCTTGAGGCAGTACCCAGGCAAATTCGGGATCGCCGAGAGCGAGGAAATCTTCGTATTTTTGTTGGTCCGTAATCGCATGTACCCCGACCTGATCGTCGGGGACTTCAATGATGACGGGGGGCGTGCCGTCCATCTGTTCGACTGCAGCCATCGCCATAGGCATGAACTGACTATCCACCAAGGCCACTTTGGCTTCGCCATGCGTGAAGATGTAGGCGACTGTGTCTACGTCAAGACGGGTGTTGATTGTGTTCAGGACGGCACCGCAGGCCGGCACACCGAATGCGGCCTCTGCCTGTGCGGGAACATTAGGTAATATCGTGGCCACAACATCTCCAGGTTGGACACCGATTTTTGCCAGCGCCGAGGCCAGCCGTGAAACCCGCCTGTAGTATTTTGCATACGTCAGACGCGTCTTGCCATAGACGATCGCCTCGCGTTTGGCGAAGACAAGCGCCGCGCGTTGCAGGTGTGACAACGGAGTAAGCGGCACATAGTTTGCCGCCCGTTTGCCCAATCCGGTTTCGTCTCGCATCCAGCCCATGCAGCCCTCCCGCGTGTTGCGTCACATTGAGGGTTGAGTATTGCGACAAGTTGGTGCCTTTGGAAGTCATAAACTGCGGCAATAGGATCATTTGATGTCTCAGACAACCGACCCACGCCAGGCTGCATTGCTGATACTTGCTGGAATGGCGACGCTGGGTCTAAGCGATAACTTCGTGGCCTATGTGTCCGCAGATAGTTCGCTATGGCAATTCCACTTGGTCCGCGGGGTGATGGTGCTTGCGGTGATGGGCATGATTGCAGCGTTTGGTTTTGGTGTTGTTCGTCCAAAAAGACCGCTGGCCGTGTTGGCGCGCAGTGCCATTCAGGCGACCTCGATGTTGATTTATTTTGGATGCCTCGCGATTTTGCCGATTGGCGTGGTTGTGGCGGGGTTGTTCACTGCACCTCTGTTTGTGGCCCTGATCGCGGCCATATTCCAGAGCAAGAGCATTGGCCCGGTCCATATTTGTGCAATCCTGTTGGGCTTTGCTGGAGCGTTGATGGTGATCGGTCCTGATCCAAATAATCTGAACCTAGTTGCATTCTTGCCGATCGTGGCGGGGTTGCTCTACGCGATCGGGGCTGTCGCGACCCGAGCGTGGTGTGAAGGCGAGGCGACACTTGCGCTGAGTGCTGGGTTCTTTGTGGTGTTGGCTGCGATGGGGGCTGTAGGATGTTTGGTTTTGCCATCCGTTGGCAGTGGCGCCGATGGGTTTGCCACACGCGGTTGGATGCCGCTGGACGCACGATTGTTATTTTGGATGCTTGTGCAGGCGGCTGGTGCATTGATTGGTATCATGTGCATCTTTCGTGCCTACCAAATTGGCGAGGCCAGTCACGTCGCTGTCTTTGAATATTCGCTTTTGATCTTTGCCAGCGCTTGGGGTTGGTATCTATGGGGGCAAACCGTTGCGCCGTTGGGGTTGTTTGGCATGGTATTGATCGTCGTGTCGGGGGCTGTGATCGCGTTGAAGCGGCCATAAATACTTAGCTTCCATGCTAAGTTAATGCACTTTATCGCGTGGATCGGAAAGACGATCTAAGATGCTGTCTTTTAATGAAAATCCACAAGGTATCTGTTGGCGCACCCCTCATCGGGATGCGCCAGAATTGTTTACGCAGCCGCTGCCGTAGGCCCGAAACGCTTGTAGAATTCTTGGTTTTTGGCAGCCATTTCGCGCAGCAGTTCAGGCGTTTTGAAACGTTCGCCAAACTGCGCCGTTAGCTCATCGCAACGCTCTGCTGCGTAAGGCGCGCCGATCATGTCGAGCCAGCTGAACGGGCCGCCTGACCAAGGCGCAAAGCCCCAGCCAAGGATCGCACCGACATCGCCTTCGCGAATGTCTTCCAGCACGTTTTCTTCCAAAGCGCGGACTGCTTCGAGCGTTTGAGCGAACATCAGACGGTGCTGAACGGTGATCAAGTCGGGCTGGTCGTAAGCTGCTGGATACTGCGCTGCGAGACCTTCCCAGAGACCGCCGCGCTTGCCTTTGTCGTCGTAGCTGTAAAAGCCTGCGTTGGATTTGCGACCCAAACGTTTTTCGTCGAACATCCAGAATAGAACTTCGTCCACTTCGCCGTCAGGATAGGCGTCGCCCATTGCAGCACGTGTTGCTTTGGCGATCTTGACGCCTAGATCGACGGACGTCTCATCGACCAGTTGCAACGGTCCCAGGGGCATGCCCAGCAGTTTCGCTGCGTGCTCGATCAAGGCGGGCTCTACACCTTCCTTCACCATCCGAATACCTTCGTTGATGTAAGGAATGATGCAGCGGTTGGCGTAGAAAAACCGTTCGTCGTTGACCACGATTGGCGTTTTCTTGATCTGGCGCACAAAGTCGAGCGCCTTGGCAACAGCCAAATCGCCAGTTTTCTTGCCTTTGATGATCTCGACCAACAGCATTTTGTCCACGGGCGAAAAGAAGTGAATGCCGATGAACTTTTCCGCGTCGTTCGAAGCTTTGGCAAGCTCGGTGATTGGCAGGGTCGAAGTGTTTGTTGCAAAGATGCAATCAGCGCCAGTCACGGCTTGGACCTTGGCGGTGACGTCGGCTTTGACACCCACATCCTCGAACACGGCTTCCACGATCAGGTCGCACCCTTTGAGCGCTTCATAATCTGTCGTTGCATTGATCAGGCTAAGAACAGCGTCTTTCTTTTCTTGCGTGACCTTCTTGCGCGACATGCCTCTATCAAGGTGGGCCGTGGTGTAGGACTTGCCCTTGTCAGCAGCTTCTTGTGTGCTGTCGATCAGGACAACTTCGATGCCAGCCAAAGCCGAGACCAGCGAGATGCCCGCGCCCATCATGCCTGCGCCGATGACGCCGACCTTTTTGACATTCTGGTCAGGAGCCTCGGGGCGGTTTGCGCCCTTTTCCAAGGCTTCTTTGTTCACAAACAAGCTACGGATCATTGCAGAGGATGACGGATTCATCAGGACGTTGGTGAACCAGCGGGCTTCGATCTTGAGTGCTGTGTCAAAGGGAACCATCGCACCCTCATAGACAGAAGACAGCAGCGCTTTGGCTGCCGGATAAACACCTTGGGTCTTGCCGTTGACCATCGCAGAGGCGCCTACAAAGGTCATGAACCCAGCAGGGTGGTACGGTGCGCCGCCGGGCATTTTGTAAGCCTTTTCGTCCCATGGTTTCACGATGTTCGGCTCGGACAAAACCCACGCTTTCGCAGCTGAAAGCAGCTCGTCAGCAGGCACAACTTCGTCAACGACACCAGCAGCCATAGCTTTCTTGGGATCGTTCATTTTGCCTTCAAGCAGCAAAGGTGATGCGCCCATCGCACCCAGTTTGCGCGACAGACGTGTTGTGCCGCCAGCACCGGGGAAAATTCCGATCAGGATTTCAGGCAGGCCAATTTTGGCCTTTGGGTTATCAGCCGCAAAGATGCGATGGCAGCAAAGCGGGATTTCCAGACCAATGCCAAGCGCCGTGCCGGGCAGGGCTGCTGCAATCGGCTTGCCGCCTTTGTTGGTTTTCGGGTCCATGCCTGCGCGTTCAATTTTGCGCATGATGCGGTGGGCGTTCATGATGCCATCGAACAGGCCCTTGGCTGGATTGTCGCCTGCCATTTCCTTCATCTTCGCGATGACCTTCAGGTCCATGCCCCCAGCAAAGCTGCCCGGTTTGCCGGATGTGATGATAGCGCCCTTGATCGTGTCGTCTGCCAGCACTTGATCGACAAGTGCATCAAGATCGTCCCAGCCCTGAAGCGTCATGACGTTCATGGATTTGCCGATGGTGTCCCAAAGGATCGTAGCGACGCCATCAGCGTCTGTTGTCATTGTAAAATCAGTCATATCAGACACTCCTTACACGCGTTCGATGATAGTGGCCGCACCCATGCCGGATGCGATGCAAAGTGTGGCAAGGCCTGTGCTTTTGCCGGTCCGCTCAAGCTCGTCCAGCAGCGTGCCGATGATAATGGCACCCGTGGCACCCAGCGGGTGGCCCATGGCGATGGAACCGCCATTCACGTTGACTTTGTCGTGGTCGACATTGAAGGCTTGCATAAAGCGCAGAACGACCGATGCGAATGCTTCGTTCACTTCAAACAGGTCAATGTCGCTGATCGCCATGCCGCTATCTTTGAGGATTTTTTCGGTCACGGGCACGGGGCCTGTCAACATAATCGTCGGATCGGTGCCGATCTTGGCGGTGGCGCGAATGACTGCGCGGGGCTTCAGACCCATCGCCTCGCCCCATTCCTTTGAGGCTATCAAAATACCAGCCGCACCGTCCACGATACCGGACGAGTTTCCGGCATGGTGGATATGGTTGATCTTCTCCAGATGCGGGTATTTCATCAGTGCGACTTTATCAAAGCCGGGCATTACTTCACCCATGGCTTGGAACGCAGGGTTCAGAGAACCGAGCGACTGCATATTGGTTTCAGGACGCATGTATTCGTCGTGGTCCAGGATGGGCAAACCGTTGATATCACGCACAGTGACAACCGAATTTGCAAAGCGATTATCATCCCAAGCAGTCTTGGCGCGCTGTTGGCTGGCAACAGCAAGCTGGTCTGCGTCATCGCGGCTAAAGCCATATTCAGTCGCGATAATATCAGCAGAGATACCTTGGGGGACAAAATACGTGTCCATGGCGATGGATGGATCAACGGCAATCGCTGCGCCGTCGGACCCCATTGCAACACGACCCATCATCTCAACACCGCCAGCGATATAGGCTTGGCCTGCGCCGCCCTTGACCTGGTTGGCGGCAAGGTTCACCGCTTCCATGCCAGAGGCACAGAAACGGTTGATCGCAAGACCCGGGATGGATTGATCAAGGTCCGAAGCCAGAACCGCCGTGCGTGCAAGGCAGCCACCTTGTTCGCCGACTTGGGTAACGTTGCCCCAAATCACATCCTCGACGGCATGGCCCTCAAGGTTGTTGCGTGCTTTGAGCGCGTTCAACACGCCTGCAGACAGACGCGCGGAAGTGACTTCGTGCAGGCTGCCGTCTTTGCGGCCTTTGCCACGCGGGGTGCGGATGGCGTCGTAGATATAGGCTTCGGTCATAGTATCCTCCGGTATTGGAACGCGCTTTTAGGTAAGGGCGCGTTGCATCAGGTCATAAGGGTGTTTCCAACCGGGCTGGGCTGCGATTGCGTCCAGCCAGCGGTCGATATGCGGGTAATCGGCGCGGTCGAATGTGAAGTCTTCTGGGTAGAACAAGTAACCGGCACAAGCGATGTCGGCGATTGTCAGTTCGGACCCTGCAAGCCATGTGGTGTCGGCGAGTTGGGTTTCCATGATCTTAAGCGCGCCTGCCAAACGGGCCGCCATGTAAGCGTTCACATCTGCATTGCGCTTTTCGTCGGGCAAAAAGTTCATGTTGAACCGCAAAGGACCTGCAACGCCCGAAACTTTGTGGTTATCAAAAAACATCCAGCGCAAAATATCGCGACGCTCCGCCGCGGATTTACCGCCCAGTTTGCCGGTTTTGGAACTGACGTAGTCTTGTATCACGCCTGATTGTGTCAGGATCATATCGCCGTCTTCAAGCACGGGCACTTCGCCCATGACATTGAGCGCGCGAAATTCAGGTGTACGGGTGGCGCCGTTAAAGAAATCAACAAACACCGGTTCCCATTCTGCATCGGCAAGCACCAGAGTCAGGGCTGCCTTATATGCGTTTCCACTTTCACCAAAGCAATGCAATTTCATGGCCATGTTTTTTACGCCTCCCAGCGATCCGCCCGTTGAAAGGACGGAATTTGAGTATTTTGAACAAAGCGAGGGTATCCCGCGTTCTTCATATGCTTTTAACCAAGTTCCGCGAAGATGACACCGCGGTACAGGCTGGAGAGCCGATGACCGCACAAAGCGAGGCCCTGATTTGTGGTGCTGCGCCCCTTAACTTGGGGAACTCTTCGCAGATCAGGGACCTCTACTTTGCCTCGCTTTGGTTCAAATACTCCCGCCGGAGGCTCCGGCGGCCAAAAAAGGTATGGATGCCAGTTTTAGAAGTTTGCCGCATCCAGCGCCATGACGGTATCACCGCCTGTATTAATGCGGCTAAGGTGCATTGCAGTCGCGGGCAGTTGACGCGCCATGTAGTAACGGCCGGTTGCGATCTTGGTCTCGTAGAATGCGGTGTCGGATGCACCGCCTTCAAGCGCTTCCATCGCTGCTTTTGCCATACGTGCCCACATCAGACCAAGGCAGACGTGACCCATCATGTGCATGAAGTCATAGGAACCAGACAAAGCGTTGTTTGGCTTGGTTGCGTTTTGCATGAAGTACATGCCAGCCGCTTGCAGGTCTTTGGATGCTGCTTTGAGCGGGTTCAGAAAATCCTTGGACAAGGCTTCCTTGCCCTCGTTTTCCTTGATGAACGTCTTGATCATCTCAAAGAACGCCATCACATGCTTGCCGCCGTCGAGCGCAAGTTTGCGCCCCACAAGGTCAAGCGCCTGCACGCCG
>Ga0208660_1001052_pt1 | contig 11245 bp, 9 predicted proteins | sample DEB08_DNA_13_FD_184527 | JGI IMG/M metagenome (GOLD analysis project Ga0208660, IMG submission 184527) | Aqueous microbial communities from the Delaware River and Bay under freshwater to marine salinity gradient to study organic matter... | ecosystem: Environmental > Aquatic > Marine > Coastal ... | reverse complement strand
TTAAAGACAAGGAAGACTTGAGAAACAAGGGGGATGGTGGTGGTGGCGTGGGGGAGACTTGAACTCCCGACCTATCGATTATGAGTCGATCGCTCTAACCAACTGAGCTACCGCGCCTAACCACGAGCGTCCGATTACGCAATGGGGACTGGGGTGTCAAACCGAAACTGAAGGTAAGGTGGGTTTAAACCCACCTTACTTTAATCATAGCGCAGTTCTGTCGCTTTTCCGCGGAAGATAAAGTACGACAGGACGGTGTAAGCCATGATCGTTGGCAGCACGACACAAGTGCCGATCAAGATGATAAACAAGCTTTCTGGCGCGCTTGCGGCCTCATAGATCGTGATCTTCTCGGGGACCACATATGGATAAAAGCTGTAAGCCATCCCCCCAAACGCCATGACCCAAAGTGCAGTTGCCGCAGCGAACGGCAACCATGACCACCGATCACCCGAAAACGGCATTCTTTGCAGCATCGCCCACAGCCAATAGACAATCAGCGCCGACAGAATCGGGAGTGGCGCGAGATATAGCGCTTCTGGCCAATTGAACCACTTGTCAAAAATCCGCGTGCTCACAAACGGTGTCGCAAGCGAGATCGCACCAATGCCAAGTATCAGCCCCCAGATGCCGCCGCGTGCCCAGGCCACGGCCTTAACCTGCAAGGTATGTGCCGTCTTATGAATGACCCAAGTGGCCCCGATAAAGCTGTAACCAACGGTCAGAAACACGGCGGTTAGCATCCCGAATGCAAAGTTGATCCAGGTCCACTCCAGCCCCATGACATACATGCCCAGCATGAAACCTTGGCTAAGCGAGGTCATAAGCGAGCCGATGAAAAACGCGTTGTTCCAAAGTCGTTTGTGTGGGGCCGGTGCCTTCGCACGAAACTCGAACGCCACGCCGCGCAAGATCAGGCCGATCAGCATGATCGCAACGGGCAGGTAAAGTGCTGTTAGGATAGCCCCGTGCGCGGACGGGAACGCGACCAGCAGCAAGCCGACCGCAAGAACCAGCCATGTTTCATTCGCGTCCCAAAATGGGCCGATCGACGCGATCATGCGGTCTTTTTCGTCTTCTTCTGCGAAGGGAAAAAGAACACCAACGCCCAGATCGAACCCATCCAAAATCACATAGATCAGGATCGAGACACCCATCAGCCCCGCAAAGACGAAGGGCAGCCAGATTGTCGGGTCACCAAAATAGTTCATTGCGATTACTCCGCTGGAAGGGCGCGGGGACCCGCCGCTGGTGTTGGTGCGATCCGTGTGCCGATATCTTCGCCACGTGCAGCTTTGCGGGCCAGATAGAAGATCACGAAGATATAGGCCGACAATAGCGCCGCATAAACCACCAGATAGGCGATCAAGGTCGACAGAACCAAAGGTGCAGGCACATCTGCAACTGCCTCTTTTGTGGTCATGACCCCGTGGACCAGCCAAGGCTGGCGGCCGATCTCGGTGGTATACCAACCTGCAAGAGTGGCGAGCCAACCACTAAAGCTCATGCCTACCAGCGCATAGAGCATCGGTTTGGGGAGCCCTTCGATACCGCGCTTGCGGCGCATGATCATATAGGTCGCCGACCAGCTGACCAGCAACATCAACAAACCAGTACCAACCATCACGCGGAACGACCAGAACACAGGTGTCACTCGAGGATGCAGAATTTCGCCATCTTCGGTGACAAAATCATTCAGGCCTTTGACTTCGCCGTTCCAGTCGTGGGTCAGGATGAAGGACGCCAGTTTCGGGATACCAATCTCGAACTTGTTTTCGCGGGCTTCCTCGTCCGGGATCGCAAACAGGATCAGTGGCACGCCGGTGCCTGTTTCCCAGTTGCCTTCCATCGCGGCCACTTTGGCCGGTTGATATTCCTTGGTGTTCAGGCCGTGAAAGTCGCCAACCAAGATTTGTACGGGGATCAGCAATGCCGCACAGACGATTGCGGTTTTCATTGCAACCCGCACACCTTCGGTGCGACCACCAATCAGCCAACGGAATGCGCTGACACCTGCAATCAAGAAGCTGACGGTCAGGAAGCTGGCTAAGACCATGTGGGTAAAGCGGTATGGCATGGACGGGTTAAAGATGATTGCTGACCAATCGGTTGCATGCGCCACGCCGTCGATCATCTCGAAGCCTTGCGGTGTGTGCATCCACGAATTGAGAACGATAATCCAAAAAGCGGACATTAATGTGCCGAAGGCCACAAGGAAGGTCGCTAGCGTGTGTACCCAGTTGGGTACGCGGCTAAAGCCAAACAGCATGATGCCAAGGAAAACAGCCTCTAGGAAGAATGCAGTCATGATCTCGTAGGCCAGCAATGGCCCTGCGATATTACCGACCTTTTCCATAAAGCCCGGCCAGTTGGTGCCGAACTGGAAAGACATCGTGATACCGGAAACCACACCCATCGCGAACGACAGGGCAAAGATCTTCACCCAGAAACGATACGCTTCCATCCAGCGTTCTTCGCCCGTGCGATTATAGCGCAGCTTGAAGAACAGCAGGACCCAACCAAGGGCGATGGTGATCGTGGGGAACAGAATGTGGAACGAAATATTCGCTGCAAACTGGATGCGTGATAAAAGAAGGGTCTCTAATTCCATGACGTTGGTCATCTTTCTGGGCGGCCATATCCGCTTGGACCTCATATAGCTGCGCTGCAGCATAAGTCATCGGGGTGCGACAGCAGGGCGCGGGTAGCTGATCAATTTTTGGTATAATCGGCGTTGCGGAAGTGGCTAGCGGGTAAACGTCCAGCTTGTCGTTTGCTGGTATGGCTGGTCTGGCGTCACTTTGATCGAAGGAAAGCGCGGGTTGTTTGGCGCATCCGGCCAGCGCTGTGGCTCGATTATGAAGCCTTCATAAGGTGCTTTGCCCGGCCGGTGCGATCCGCTGGCATCATGGATTTGAACGCCGGGTTCGGTGGTGGCCACAGTCATCTGTAACCCCGACTTTCCTGTCAGCCAAAGCACGTCGCAAAGTGGCATCACATTGTCCGACAAACAAAAGTTATGGTCTAGCGCGGGTGCGCCGATTTCTAGCAAGCGGGTTTCGCGAAAATCCATGTCGCTGTCTGCAACTTCGACCACCTCGCCTGTTGGACAGACTTTGTCGTCTACGGGAAGATAGTGATCGGCGGACAGTCGCAAGGAATGCCCCGCCCAAGTGTTCGTCCCATCAAGGTTCCAATAGATATGACTGGCAAAGTTCATGCAGGTGGTCGTATCGGTCGTCCCATCGATGGTCATGGTTAGGGTCGCAGGGGCGCTGACACGGTAGGTCACACTGATTTCGCGTTGACCGGGCAGGCCTGCGACACCATCAGGCATCGCAAGGACAAGTCTGACGCTATCGGCTGTCTGTTCAGCGATCTGCCAGACTTTGCGGTGCACACCATCTGCGCCGGAATGCAGGTGGGTCTGGCCGTTCTCATTGCGCTCAAGCTCGTACATCATGCCGTCCAAACGCACGCGCGCATTACTGATCCGGTTGGCGATAGGGCCAACGATGGATCCGAAATAGCCCATCGTGTCCTCGTAATCAGCAAGGCGATCGGACCCTAGCGTCAGGCCATGCGCCACACCAGCGATCCGTACATCCTGTACGATAGCGCCGTATGTAAGAACCTTTATACTGATATCGCCAGCGGCAAGCGTCACTATGGCAACGTCTTCGCCTTTTTGCGTTGTACCGAATTGGGTCATGCAAGCAGTTCCCAATGAACTCCTGCAGCCGCAACGGTCGTGCCGTTCCAATCTTGCGGGTACTTGGCGTAATTAAAGACAAAGCGGTGCGTGGCGGTGTCACGGATGCGCAGCCCGTCCGGCAAGGTGACTGTCTGAATACCACATTCACCACAAGCAGCTTGGATGATCTGGTCAAACGTCGCCTCGTCCGGCCATCCAGCCAGATAGCGCAGATGCGTGTTGCCCATGATCGCTGGCTGTCCATCTGTGGTCTGCGTGAACACTTGCGCCCCGCCCTCAAGGTGCTCGAACCAATGCAAGAATTGGCCGTCATCGTGCAGCGCGATGCTGTCATCGGGCGGCATGCTTTCGGTCAAAGCGACCGTAACGTCTAAGCCAGACAGGTTTGGGCCAAGGGTGTCGGGGATGCGTAGCTCGTCGGTTTTGGTGTCAGTGCGCGGCCCGATCAGGGCAACGCCGTTGAAAGCCTCCAAGGCGGCTCGCAGCGGGTCTGATAAAGACATGATGCCGGGAGCCATAACAAGTTTATACGCCGATAGATCGGCAGTTTCCGGCGGGAGGATATCGATGCTCAACCCCGCACGGCGCATTGCACAGTACGCGGCAAAGGCAAGGCGGAACATCTCGAAATCAGCACCTTGTGGTTGGGCATCCCAGCCCCACGCGCTTTCGTAGTCAAAGACAAGTGCTGCTTGGGCTTTGGCGGTCCCAACCTCTGCTATGCCTTCAATTTCATCCGCGACTTGTCGGGCTTCGGCCAGTGCAGGGGCAGGGGCGCTATCGGGGCGCAACAGGCCTGCGTGCATTTGTTCTTGGGCAAAAGGCGCTTGGCGCCAGCGAAAATAGCAAACGGTTTCGGCGCCATGGGCGAAGGCTTCCCAAGCCCAAAGTCGGGCCATGCCGGGCAGAGGCGCAGGATTGTAAGGCGCCCAGTTCACAGGGCCCGGTTGTTGTTCCATGACCCACATGCGGCCTTTGCCAACAGCGCGGTAAAGGTCGTGATGAAAGGCTTGATTGTCGGGATGGCCTTGGCGCAGGTAGGCTTGTTTGAAAGCAGGGCTGCCTTCGAGTCTGTCCGAAAGGAAGCCAATCGGGTAACTATCCCACGACGCGATATCAAGATCGGCACCGACCTTCCAATGATCGAAAGTTGTTATGCGTCCCATATAGTTATGGATCAAAGGTGCCGCGGTATGCTTGCGCAGCTCGTCCGCTTGGACCTTGTTAAAGGCGACAACTTGATCGGAACTATAGCGCCGGAATGCCAGTTGATGCGGGTGGTTGGGTTCTGTGACCGTCAGGTTTGGCAGATCGATCTGGTCGAACGTGTCATATTCCATCGACCAGAAAATATTCCCCCATGCCCGGTTTAGTGCATCGGTCGATTGGTATTTCTGCGCGAGCCAATCTTGAAACCCTTTGCGTGCAGCGTCTGAATAGCTGAGCGTTGTATCGTGGCAGTCGTATTCGTTATCGATTTGCCAAGCTGCAATATGCGGGTTCTTGCCGTAGCGTTCGCCCATCAGGCGTGCGATACGGCGGCATTCACCGCGGTAGGCGAGGTGGCTGAAATCATAGTGCCTGCGCGATCCGAATTTGCGGGTGCGCCCCTGCGCATCAACTGCCAACATGTCCGGATATTTGTCGATCATCCAGCGCGGAGGGGTCGCCGTGGGCGTGCCCAGGATAACCTTAAGGCCAGCGCGGCCCAGCACATCAATTGCGCGGTCCAGCCAATCCCAAGTGAATGTGTCTGGAGTCCCTTCCATCCGGCTCCATGCGAACTCGCCGATGCGGACCCAAGTCAGGCCGGTCGCCACCATTTGCGCGGCGTCCGTGGCCCATTGATCTTCTGGCCAATGTTCTGGGTAATAGCAGACGCCAAGTGTGCGTTTCATGGGGCGAACCTTTTGAGTATTTGGGACAAAGCGAGGCGGGGGGTTAAAGGACAACCTGATGCTCTGCCTGTCCTTTGATATTTGTATCTACAGCGAATGTTTTGCCCTGTTCTGGCCCATCAAGTCCGATAGCGGCTGTGGTGCAAAAAAGTGTAGAGAGATCATTGCCGCCAAATGCAGGGCAAGAGGATTGGCATCCTGCGAAATTGTAGCTTTCAAGGAACTGTCCTTGCGGGTCATATCCGGCAACACGCCCCGCGCCCCACTGAGCGTTCCAAAGGTTGCCACTTGCATCGACGACGGCCCCATCGGGACGAAATACGGTGCCTTGCAGATCGATATGAACCATGGGTGCGCCCAACAGCCAACCATCTGCGTCCAACGCCACGCGCATGATTTGTTGCGTTGGTGTATCGGTAAAGTACGCGGTCTTGCCGTCTGGCGCAAAACAGATCGCATTGGAGATTGTCACCCGCGCGAAAAGCTGGCGAAGTTCGCCTTGGTAGTAGCGATAGATCGCGCCGGCGCTTTCTTCGGCATTTATTCCCATCGTCCCGATCCAAAACCCACCCTGTGGATCAGCACGTCCATCATTGGAACGGGTGATAGAGTTGTCGGCTTCGAGATCACAAACGATCTCGTTTTTGCCGGTCGAGATTGAAAACCGATGCAAGGCAACTGCTGAAGCGATAAGTAGGGTATCTTCGTCAACCCAGCCCGCTGCGCTAACGTAGGTATCAAACTGCCAGTGTTGCCCTCTGGTGTGTAGTTTTTGCCCCAGGATATCGAACCAGAACAGTTGCTTGCGCAAGGGATGCCAAAGCGGCCCTTCGCCAAGTTGGCAAATGGTCTGGTCGAAAATCATGACGCGGCAGCGTCATATGCGGCCACCATATCGCGGGCGCGGGCGGCTACTTCTGCAACCGAAAAGCCGGGCTTATAAAGCGCAGAGCCGATGCCGAAACCGTCCGCAGATGCCGCCATCCATTCGGCGAAATTGTCGGCTCCTGCACCGCCTACTGCATAGACTTGTGTGCCCTTTGGCAAGATTGCACGGATTGCCTTGATGCCTTCGGGGCCGAGCAAACTGGCCGGGAAAATCTTGAGGCCATCAGCGCCAGCCTTGAGAGCTGTAAAACATTCGGTTGGCGTCATTACGCCCGGCCAGCTTTGCAGACCAGCGGTTTTGGTGGCCACGATTACTCTTTGGTCACAATTAGGAGATACGATCAGCTTGCCACCAGCGTTTGCAACTCGGCCTACGTCGTCGACGGATAGCACCGTACCGGCGCCAATCAGTGCATGGCTGCCATGGGCGTCTGCCATTGCCTTGATGCTATCAAACGGATCAGGTGAATTTAGAGGAACTTCGATTTTGGTGATACCTGCGGCGATCAAGGCTGCAGCAATGGGTGCGGCCTCGGGTGGGGTCACGCCACGTAGAATGGCAATCAGGGGACGGTCCATGTTTATCCTTTCAAACGCTGATAGGCGGTCATCAGACCGGCGAGCGTGATCGCGGTTGCATTGACTTGTGTTGCGGGGGCCGATTGTGCCGCAAGGGCTGTCACATAGAGCCTTGATAGACGACTGTCGCCGATCACAGCTATCTGTTGGCCTAGCCAGTAAGGTTTGGCGCCTGCCAGTTCTGCCCCGATCAGCAGTCCCGACAAATGTGCGCGTGCCGTATCGCCCTGCATACCGTTCAACAATCCTTGCGCGCGCAGCGAAAACAGCCGCGCGGCAAGCCGCTCTGGGCGCGCCATCGCCGTTTCCAGACCATCGATGAAGGCGGCGTCATCCCAACCGTCTGTAGCTATGGAATGACGCAAGACGGTTTGGGTCGCGATTGCATTGAACAGCTCTCCGGTCATGAAGGTTTGAAAACTGATCACTTCGTCCGCGCTGACATGCACCCATTTGGTGTGGGTGCCAGGCAAGCAAATCACGCCATCCCAGTTTTTGTTACGCGCCAGAAATCCAGTGATCTGGGTTTCTTCACCGCGCATCACGTCGGCGGGGTCGACCTGCATGATGCCTGGAATAACGTAAACGGTCAGGTCAGGGTGTGTCGTTGGTGCTTGGACCAAGCCTTGCGGCAATGTGGGGCAAGGGACTGCCGCGTAAGGCGCTTCAACCCAGCCTTGACGAGATCCGACCATGCCGCAGGCTACCACAGTGGTAGGACCATTCATCCAATCGCTGATGATGGCAAGCAATGCTGGTTCAAACCCGTCGCGGTCAAGCTTGCTCATGCCTTGATCAGAAATGCCTTCGGCCAAGACCGTGCCGGAAGCTGACATTGCCCAAGCCCGCATATTGCTGGTGCCCCAGTCAACGGCGATCCAAGCGGCTTTGATCTGTGTTGCGTTCATAAGCGTGTGCCTTCCAGAACCCACATCCTGTCGGGGAACGACCATGGCAGGGTCACGCCATGACGCATCAAGTATGCGCCTGATACCTCAAGGGCGTCGGATTTCAATGCGGTAGTTCCGCGCGATAAATGATGCAGTGTGTTGCGATTGATCAGGTCGATCCGGTACATTGCAGCAGGGTTCAACCCTGTCAGGCGCAATGGGCGGGGGGCGATTTGCGCGCTGGTTGCGGCCTTGCCTGCAAAAACCACAAAGCGGTCTTTTTCACGGGCCAATTGCTGTTCTGCGATCACCGCGGGATCAGCGCTATCAAGTCGCAGGATATCGGCGTTTTGCATCCAGTGGCGGTTGTGTTTCCACCAGCTTGTGACCTCGGTCAGCACAGCGGTTTCGGTTTCGTCTAACTCGCGCGGGTCCATTTCGAACCCCATATGGCGCTGGGCCGCAACCCATGCACGGAAGGAAATATCAAGATGACGGCCAGAGGTGTGGCAGTGGCGCGGTCCAACGTGGCTGCCTGTCACTGACAAAGGCAGGAAAAGCGCGGCGTCGTGTTGAATGCGCAAACGTTCTAGCGCGTCATTGCTGTCAGACAGCCAAACGCGTTGGGTGCGCTGCAGAATGCCAAAATCAATGCGCCCGCCGCCAGAGGCGCAGCTTTCGATTTCTACATGCGGAAAATCGGTGCGCAGGCGGTCAATTAACGCATAAGACCCACGCGTTTGAGATGCATCGGGCATCGGCAAAACACGGTTATGGTCCCATTTGATATAATCGATTTGATGATCGCGCAGGATCGATGACATGCGGTCATAAAGGTAATCACGCACCGCAGGCAACGCCATATTCAGCGCTTTTTGCTGGCGCCCCAATGTTTGATCCTCGCTACCCAATACCCAATCGGGATGGGCGCGGTGGATGTCGCTGTCTTCATTGATCATTTCTGGCTCGAACCAGATGCCAAAGGTCATGCCAAGGCTATGGACGTGTTCAATCAGCGGATGAAGCCCGTGGGGGTACTTACGAGGATCAACCGTCCAGTCCGACAGGCTCCGTGTGTCATCATCGCGGTTTCCGAACCAGCCGTCATCCAGCACAAAACGCTCTGCCCCAAGTTTGGCTGCGCGGTCCGCGATATCTTGCAGAACGGGCAATTTGTGATCGAAATAGACTGCTTCCCAACAGTTGTAGTGGACCGGACGCGGCGCGTTCGGTTTGGGCCATGTCACGATCCGGTCGCGGACATGGCGTTGGAATGCCACGGCACAACCGTTGAGGCCGGTATTGGAATAGGAAATGTAAAGCGGTGCGGTTTTGAATTGCGTCGCGGCTTCGGTTTCCATGCGTGCGGCATGACCCCACTGGATCTGGCGACGCCCGTCTTGCAGTTCTTCGGCGATCATTTTGTGACCACCGGACCAGCCGTAATGGAAGGCATAAGCTTCGCCTTCGGTATTCGTGGCGCCACGGCAGGGCACGATCAGTCCCGGAAAATGTTCATGCCCGGTGCGCCCCGTGCGGTTTTCGCGGTAGCGCATTCCAGGTGCCCATGCAGTGCGCGACAGTTGAAATTCTCCGCACCAGCGGCCCGACACGTCAATCATTTCATCTGACTGTTGGGGTCCGGGCAAGACAGGGGCGGCCAGCCAGTGCAAATGCACAGGGCGCGTCGCGTCCAGAGTTGTCTGACAGGTTATAATATGGGTCTCGGGGTCGCTCGCAAAACTGACGGTCAGGGTCAGCCCGTTTGCGTCGTCCGCATAGACAAGTTCAAGCGTGCCATTCTGGGTGACGCTTTGAAAGCAAAACTTGGGGAGCAGCGGCGTGCCATCGTTGTCACGCACGATCAGTCCGGGTTGACCGGGGAAGCTACGGGTTGCTTCGGGGCAGATCGACAGGTCTGGATTTTCATCCAACATACCACCAGTGACGTCAATCACATGGGCGGCGTGCAGTGTGTCCAAGTCTTCGGCGGCGGGCAGTGCGGCACCCCAATATACGACCTCTGGCAGACGGTCGTTGCGGGCTGCCAAGACAAGTGTCTGGCGGCCATCGTCAATACGATAAGTTCTATTCATTTAAGTTTACTTTACAGCTCCGAGGGTGAGACCCGCGATAAAGTGTTTCTGCATCAAGAAGAACATCACGACAGGGGGCAAGGCAGCCACAATCGATCCGGCACTCATCAGGTGATAGGCCGCACGGAACTGCGAGTTGAACTCGGTAATACCTGCGGTGACTGGTTGTGCATCGGGCCCTTGGGTCAAAACAACAGCCCAGAAATAGTCGTTCCAGATGAATGTGAAAATCAACACCGCAAGTGCGGCCAACGCGGGTTTCATCAACGGCAGAACCACATAAAGAAAGATGCGCCATTCAGAAATGCCTTCAACACGCGCGGCCTCGATCAACGGGAACGGCAAGGCGCGGATGAAGTTGCGCATGAACAGCGTACAGAACCCAGTTTGGAACGCGATATGGAACAACACGAGACCCGTTTTCGTATCGTAAAGGTTCATGCTGATCGTCAGGTCGCGCACTGGGACCATCAAAATCTGAAACGGGACAAAGTTGCCTGCGATAAAGATGAAAAAGATCGGCAGGTTGCTTTTGAATTTGTAAATCCCCAGCGCAAAACCCGCCATGCATGACAGCGCGACTGCACCGATCACGGTTGGGATCGTGATGAACAACGAGTTCAGCAAATACCGCGGCATGTTGCTGTCGAAGAATACGCGGCCATAGTTTGAAAACGCCTCGAAACTGCTGGGCAGGCCCCAATAGTTTCCGTTGACGAAATCTGCCTCTGGCTTGATGGAGAAATTGGCAACGGCCAGCAGTGGCAATAGCCAAAGGATCAGTGCGAAAGGCAGCAGTAGTTGGTACGAAATCTGCCAAGTACGCGACGATTTCTCGAGCGGTTTAGGAAACATCAGTGCGCCCCTTTTTCATCGCGGTACATGGAATAAAGGAAATATCCGATAAATCCGAGCATCAAGAAGAACAGCACGACCGCAATCGCGGCACCATAGCCCATCCGGAAGCCGAACTCTGACAGGGATTCCTCGAACATAAAGAACGACAGCACGCGCGTTGATCCAAACGGGCCACCGTTCGTCATAACGCTGATCAGATCGAAAGACCGCAGTGCGCCGATGATTGTTACGACGAAAGCGATGAAAGTCGCGGGCTTGAGTTGTGGCAAAATCACGTACCACAGCATCTTGTGACCCTTGGCACCATCAAGGCGCGCGGCC
>Ga0208660_1001050_pt1 | contig 11256 bp, 16 predicted proteins | sample DEB08_DNA_13_FD_184527 | JGI IMG/M metagenome (GOLD analysis project Ga0208660, IMG submission 184527) | Aqueous microbial communities from the Delaware River and Bay under freshwater to marine salinity gradient to study organic matter... | ecosystem: Environmental > Aquatic > Marine > Coastal ... | reverse complement strand
GATCTATCTAGTTCCATTCTCATTTTCTGTACATCATCATTTTTGACTGCATCCTCAATCCAATCTATTGCAATACCTAAATCTTGTGCCTCTGTATGATAATTGACATCTGTATATGATTCAAATAAATCTTTAAGAACTTGAATAAATGATGGGTCTGATAATTGACTTAAATCTTCTGGTATCTCCATCTCAGCACTAAATCTTAACATACCAACATAATCAAAATCATTTCTATACATATCACCTGGAGTAAATCCTTTAATTGGATTGCCGGCTCTGTCTAGATCCATTTCATTCAATCTATTGAATTTGAATTCCTTTATCCATTTGTGTGCGTTAAATTTCATTCTTTTTCCTCTTTTATATAAATATTAAAAGCTGTCCATTAATACTTCATCTATGGCACCTTGTACTTCTTTTTTTGTAGCTGCCATTTTAAAACTAATATCTGCTTGGAACCTCTTCACTTCTTCTCCATTACTAAATAAGATAATTGTAGGAACAACTACTACTGCATACTTCTTTTGTGCCTCTGCATCTTTTGCTATATCACAGTTTAGTTTTTCTACATCTCCTAAATCACTTACCCATACCACATCATTAGATGCATTCCATCCAGCATTAAAATGTACTATTGTTAGATCATTAGATATTTTAATAGTTTGTCCATTTACGGATAGGCTGCACATTACCATTAAAACTAATACTAATAAATAACTTCCAAATAACTTCCATGTTGTATATTTCATAACTATCTCCTATCTAAGTCTATCTATTTTTTCTTCAAGACGTTTAATATCTTCCTTTATTTCAGCAACATCATCTGCTGTAGTTTGGATTGTCTGTCTAATAAGCTGATCTTTCATGTCATATTCCATACGTGTTATCTCTGGGCTAGCAGGTGCCGGTAATTGTTTTGCTTCTTCAATATCTGCTTGGAGTGCAAACCACATACCTACTACTGTAGCTATTCCTGCTGCAATACCTCCTAACGTCTTTATACTAACATTAAAGCTTGTTTCTTCGTTTAATTCTTTTGCCATTGTTCTCTACCCCTTACTAAAATATTATATAGTTAACACCTACGCTGAAATCATGCCAATTACGATTCCAGTATTTATTATACTTACCTTCTAAAAATACTCCTAAACTTTTATTAAATTTATAACCAAATATCAATCCACCACTATAATCAACCCATTGTCCTTCATTATATTCATGATATGAAAAATCACTATTAAGGTCTAAATGATATGGCATCAAGTTACCCCATGAATGTAACCAAAATGTTTTAGTGTAATGATAATAATCAAATCCTAATATTATGGAATGTTGTATCGTCATATCTAATTCATCTCTCTTTCTCTCTGTATATGCAGCTAACATCTCTGGAATAACAACTCCTTCCCAAATCTCATTACTAGTTGCAACAACTGCACCTGCAGGATCTAAATATTCAACTCCACCTTGACCATCAAATATAACTTCATACCCTTCTTGTATTGCTAAATAAGTATAATGTAAGTTACCATTTGATAATAACCATTCTTCTAAAGGATCATATCCATATGGTTCTGATAATCTTTGTGCTGCACCAAAATTAAATGATAACTTCTCACCTATTTTATATCTTAATCTTTCCGACGCTTCAAAGTATTTAATATCTGCAAAACCATCTTCTAAATATTCTACTTTGGCTACCCAATGCTTTAAGCAAAAATTCTTTCCACAACCATCATCACCGATATATCTTAAAAAATGATGTTGATTTAAGAAGTTAGTTCCTTGTTGTCTAGAATAATCAGCTTCAAATAAAAATTCAAATCCTTTAACCTTTCCAATTGTTGCTGCATCTGAGAATGAATTCTCTGTACCGTTATAAAATGTATTGGCTCTATTTTCATATCCTAATCTAGCTATCTTCCTCACACCTAATGTCATTGAATAATCAAATGGTGTTTTGATTGTAGTTGTAGATAGGCCATCCGTAACACTATATACATCTAGATCTGATACTGAATTACCTCCATTGATTGCTCCATAAAATGTTGCAAATTTGAAAGTCTTTTTAAGATCTAATTTTTGTGCGCAACAATCCTTTGGAGTTGCACATGCAGTTAAAATAACTAATAATAAAACTAATAATTTTTTCATTGTCTTCATTCCCCTTTACTTATTGTTTAACAACCCTTTTACTATATCTAACATCCTTATAAAGTATAGACATATTATATATACCATTCGGTAACTTGGATAAATCTAACCTTGTTGGGTTAGACTTATTAATTAACAACTTACCGGTCATATCATATAATTCAAGGCCTATATCTAATCTAGTATCTATATTCAATACATCTTTTGTTGGATTAGGATATATATGAATTCCTAATGCAGATGCTTCATCAATACCTACTGGCCACCCATCTTGGCAATAATCATACATAGATTGGCAATTTGCATCCCAATCATTATCACAACAATAATTATCTACATCAATTACCCAAGCATAACATCCATCATTTAACCAATAAGGTATTCCAGGTCCTCCATAACATCCTGCATCATATAAGCATGATGTTGAATCTGATACATTTGCTGCTGGATTATAATTATATGCACTTACATCTGTACATCCCAGTATTGCCGTTATACATGAACCATCATCATAACATGCATTTGGATCATAATTAACTGATGTAGGATCTGTACATCCTCCTATATAACAACAACTATTATCTAATGTATTTGCTAATGGATCATAGTTCAATGCAGTATTATCTGTACATCCGTAAACAAAAGGAATACATGAACCATTATCGGTATTAGCTAATGGGTCATAATTAAATGATGTTGAATCTGTACAACCAAATACTACCGGTACACATGATCCATTATCTGTATTTGCTAATGGATCATAATTAAATGCTGTTGCATCCATACACCCATATACAAATGGGACACAACTACTATCATCTACATTTGCTGCTGCATTATAATTGAAAGAAGTAGGATCTGTACAACCTAACACTACTGGTATACATGAACCATCATCTGTATTGGCTAATGAACTGTAATTGAATGATGTTGGATCTGTACAACCGTAGATGAATGGTATACATGAACCATCATCTGTATTAGCAAGTGGATTATAATTTAAAGAATTTGAATCTGTACATCCTAATAATTGTGCTATACATGAACCATCATTTGTATTTGCTAATGGATTGTAATTGATTGCTGATGTATCTGTACAACCATAAATAAATGATACACAACTTCCGTTATCCGTATTAGCCAAAGGATTGTAATTGAATGATGTTGAGTCTGTACATCCGTATACAACAGGAATGCAACTTCCATTATCTGTATTGGCTAATGGATTATAATTAAATGATAATGGATTCGTACAACCATTAACAATTGGTATACAAGAATTATTATCTGTATTTGCTGTTGCATCGTAATTAAATGCTGTTGCATCCATGCATCCAAATATAACTGGAACACAACTACTATCATCTACGTTTGCTAAAGGGTCATAATTAAATGATGTTGGATCTGTACAACCATATATAGGATAAACACATCCATTATTAACTGTTGCAGTAGGGTCATAATTTAATGCAGATGTATCCGTACATCCTATATAATAACATGACCCATCATCTGTATTTGCTAAACTATTATAGTTATCTGCAGATGTGTCCGTACAACCATATGAGATAGGAATACATGAGCCATCATCCATATTAGCAGTTGAATCATAATTGAATGCTAAATTATTTATACATCCGAATATGAAAGGTATACAACTATTATCATTTGTATTTGCTAATGGGTCATAATTAAATGATAAAGAATCCATACATCCATATACTTTTGGTATACAATAATCTCCACAAAAAGGTATTCCGGAATATTTTACCCAGAATGGAGAAGCAAATGATTGTAACGCTCCTTGTCCATTATTAGCAAAAGGATTCGTACCTTCATGCATTAATACAACACCATCTGCATTTGTTAGTTTAAATGAATTATGCCAAGTTTGAAATTGTACTTCTTCAGGCGGCTGTTGAGGCCCACCTACTTCAAAATAATATACATCTACAGGTATGCCTGGATCTAATACTAATAAGAATGAGTCTTGATAACTTCCTGGCCCCATTGTAAATGTACCAAAGTTAATTCCATTTTGGTAAACTCCAATATAAGAATTACCCCAACCATCACCACCTGCATCACCAATCCATAATTGGTAATTACAATCTGGTACTAAATCTAATATTGTAGCATTAGGATCATAATTAAATGCTGCCGTATCAGTACATCCATATATATGAAGATTGGTACATGAACTATCATCAACTGTAGCTAATGGATCATATTCTTGATAATCATCATCCATACAACCATATACTGCAGGAACCGATAAGCAAGGAACTCCGTATTGCACTCCTGAATATAATGTGTTTCCAAATCCAGGATTATCCATATACCAAATAGTATCTCCTAAACAATCATATAAAACAATCATTCCATCTAATGAACCGCCTGATGTAGAACCTGCCATACCATCACCGTAAGTATCTGTGACAATTAATTCAAATCCTGCTATTTGATCTACACAGAAATTGTAAGTATAAGTTTGGCCTATATCATTAAAATTATATGCACCTGCTAGTTCTTGTTGTAATATACCATAAGTACCACTAGTCATAGACCAACCAGTTTCACTTGGCCAATTATCAAATGTAATTTCCATTGTAACTTGATATGTCGTATTTGTATCACATGATGTGCCGGAGCATGAACCATCATCAAATGTTGCCCATGGATTATAAGTTGGTTGAGTTGGGTCTGTACATCCTGCTATACAAGAAGTTGGAGTATAAGCTATAGTATCTGAAAAAGTACTATCAGCAAATTCTACCATACCATAATGTTCTACTGACCAGTTAGGAGGCATTTGACCGTTACCAGCATATACTGCAAAGTCTTGTTGATTAGGAGCAAGTCCATATTGAAAAGGACCTACACCTTCTTCGTTCCAATACCAAAATCTAACTGGATTACAGTTACCATTGGTTGTGTCATTTTGCCAAAAGAATTGAACTAATGTTTGTCCGGTTGGTAAACATGTTTGTTGTACTGTATCAGACAATAAACCACCACATGTTGGATATGTACATGGTCCAGGAAAATATGCAGTTGAATCATAATCTAATCCGTTAGGATCTAAACACCCTATAGTAGGAGGAGCACAAGGCGCAACAGTAAGTGTTTGTACTAAACTATCTCCAAAGTTTCCTGCCACATACATCAAAGTATCTTGACATGAATTACTTATCATGAACCATCCATCAGTTCCTCCCCATTGAGAAGAACCTAAGCCGTCACCAAATTGGTCATATATACTTGCAACAATAGTTCCGCCAAGTTGAACAATAGTATCATACAATGTATTTGGCAACATATTGCTATCATTTTCTATAATAATAGGTGAACCACCAGGAGGTGTAATATTCCAGCTTGTCTCAGACGGATAATTATCAGTCATCAATTGGATATGAATCCAGCTTCCTTGACTAAATAATAATGTTGGTACTAATGCTAATAATAATAATAACTTCTTCATAGTTCTACTCCTAAATTAAATAACATAAATCTAAATTTTTGTTTTTCCCACTTAAGTTCTAATACTGTAAAAGTACCAACTCTAAATTCTAAGTAGTACTTCTCTTTTTTATTTCCGGCATCAAAGCCATTTATCCAATTAATTTTCATATAACATATTCTCCTTTATTTATAACCCAAAGACTTTCTTTTTACCGCCTTCATATTCATATGCATGCCCCTCTTTAATTAGTACATCATTAATGCACATTTGGACGCCTTCTGCATCTTGTATAAAAATCTCTCCTAAAACTCTTCCATATTTTCCTACGCCATAACTTTTTAGTCTGAAATACCCCGACTTGTCGCTTACATTTTCTAAAAGATCTTTGTTGCGTTCTTTGGCCTTTAAACCTAACGCCTTTTCTTCTAAGTTTCTTGTTCTGGATTCCCATGTGTCAACTCCTTTATACCTGATTCTCTTCTTGACCCAAATATCAAATCCGACATCAATAAGAGCATCAATGGTATCACCATCTACAACTCTTTCTAATTTTCCTCTGTAAATATACTTGTCCATATTAACAGCATCCACCGTCAGGTGAACATGTTGCACTATTTACTTTACAAGCTTTACATTTACATACTTGCCAATATGCCCAAACACCTGCTAATACAAATAGAGCTAAACCTAATTTAAGATTCATACCAAATGAACATCCAGCACCAACTGCTAAAACATATCCACCATAACATTTGATATAACATAATATCATGTCATATAATGATTTGTTTTCTTTATACTCTGCTACAATCTTTTCATCTAATTGTGTTTTATCTAAAACCTTCTTAACAACTTTCTTTGCAGTCTTTTTAACTGCTGCTTTTTTAGTTGTTGTCTTTTTTGTTGTTTTCTTAGCCATTTTAATTTTCCTTTATATTAATATTAATCTTCAGGTTCGTAATGATACTTCAATGTAACTTTCTTAACCTTCTTTCCTTTTGATGTTCCATCTGCTAACAATTCTGACGGTACAATATTGTCTGGAGTATCATACCAATATGCTATTTCATACCCCTTTCCATCTGTCCATGTAACTGTTAATCCTCTAGTATCTTCTGCATCTGCTTGTAATACTATAGTTTCTTTTGCTGGTAATATCATATCAACAGCTTTCTTACCACCTTTCTCCGAATCATTTGTTTCCGGATTGAATACTTTCTTTGGAATTTCTTCCCATCCAGAACCTTTAAGTAAGTCTTTTAATTTAGGTGTTTTGTATTTTAGTGAATTTTTATTTGGATCTGCCATTTTTATTCCTCTTCTGAACTGTCTATTGCAGTTATTGGTTCTAATTGATCTATTGTTTTAGTAAGACTATCTCCAGGTCTATATGTTGCTCCTGAATTCATTACTGTATAAATTGCTACTGTACCCATATCATTAGGTAATTCCATTATCTTTTTAACTATTCCTATTGAACCATGATGTGGACATGAACCATTTTTATTTTTAACTATATCGCCTACACCAAATGTATAATGATGATCTTCTTCAATCGGTTCTTTCTTTAAGCTAGATTCTTTATCTTTAAGTTCTTTTTCTTGCTGCTTGATGACATCTAACTTTGCTTTGAGTACATCTTTACTTATTTCTTGTACAGATGGCATTATTGATTCTTTTGGTAATTTATCTGACTCTTTATCTTCTTCTGCATCTGCCTCATCTGATTCAGGTTCTTCAGTTGCTCCCATTCCTTTATTATAAAAATCTAAATCTATAACATTGCCACTAACCATTAGATGTTCTACTGCAAAATAGTCAAATTGTTGCATATCACCATCTTCATCCATACCGAATCCATATGTAGAATCTTCTACATCATCTGCCTCAGTTATGATTAGATATCTACCACCCACATACACTTTAACTGGAACACCTGTTAGAACAAATTGTCCTATTATAACATTATTAAATACCTTTGCTGGTTCCATATGATTCTCCTAGTCTATTATTTTAATATAAATATGCAGTTGCTTCTTATTTCCAAAGAATTTGAATGGCAACTAATGCTATGGCTAATATTAAGGAAACAATTGTTTTGGATGAAAATGACTCTCCTAACATGAGCCAAGTTAATATTGCAAAGACTATCATTCCTAAAGCAAATCCTACTAATCTACCAGGCCATAATAATCCTCCAAAACCTGCCACCATATATTTGGTTGATAATATTAACAAATATGATACTGGAGCACCTAGTAGTGCTAATAACATTGGATTATCTGAAAACCATTTCCATATAAACTGTCCATTGATTTGAAACCATATGAATATATGTGTCACAAAAAACAATGACATTCCTATTACTAAACTATATACGTTTACCATAACTATAACAATGGACCTGAACTATTAGAATGGATTGCGGCTTTCATTCTTTGCTTTTCAATCCATACCCAATAGGCATGCCACTTTTTAATTTTGTTTACTATTTTTTTCATCATAACTTACATTTTCCAATTTCTAAAAGCATGAACTATTTCTTCATCAACTTTTTCTTGTTTAACTTCTTTCTTTACACTCACTTCTGTTGGGCTCATAACTTCTAATATCTCTAATATTTGTCTATATTGTGGACCTGATATCATTTCGTTCTTAAGTGCCTTTTCTACTTTTTTGATAGAATAATCTTTATCATAGTCTAACCAACCTATAGCCTCTTTTAATACCTTATCAAAGTGTTCTTTGGTATATAATGGTATCTGTCTTACATTAGATTTCAATGATACTTTGCTAGCAGATGGCTCATTTCTACTACCTCTATATAGCATAGAACCAAATCCTGTCCTACCTTTACCTTCTAATCGCCGTAAATATTCTTTTGTTTCTTTATTCTTTATAACTTCAATTTCACTGTAAGTAGTTTTACCTGTGATAATTGTTCTTACCATATTGGGTTCTGTTGAAGAACACTCAACACATTCTTTGGTTCCTGGTAATATTTTTAATCTACCTTCCGGAATAGTTCCTTCACATTTACTACATTTCATATCTTCATCTTTTTATAAAATAAAGATAAGAAAAATATTTCAATTAGGCAAATCTTTTGTTAGCTTTTTTTCTTCTTTTTACCGCGCCTCATATTCAATTGCCACCTAGCCATTCGACCCTTTTCACCTTTGGCCTTTGCTAGTTTAGCTAATTGAGTTAATGTAGCTCCTTTTGGAATTCCAACTCTTTTGGATATACCTTTTCTACCTGGTTTCTTTCCATCTGCAAAGTTTTCATCAAATGGTTTGAAATCTGAAGTTCCTAATTGGTAATGGTCTGGTTTATGGCCTCGCGATAATTTTGAATGATAATCTATTTCATTCATTGATGAATATATTTCCCAATCTAATTCAGCCTTTCTTGCTGAAATTTCATTAGGATTCTTTTCATATCCTTTTGCTCTATACTCATCATTTTGCTTAGGGTCTTGTAATGTATGTTCAAATTCGTGAAGAACTGATTTGATAACATCTTCTTCATTCATCATATTTGGATAATAAATATATATTGTATTGTCTTGGTGAACCCATTCTGCTTTTGATGATTTACTTTCTTCACCAGACATTCCATCAATACCACTATACCTAGCATAAATATCTGAATGTAGTTCTACTTTTGGCTCACCTTGTTTGCCCGTACCTTTGTTATCAATAATTTGTGGAAGTATTCTATCTATGATAGCCTGAACATTATTTTTAGATATCCCTTCTGATAATATGTCTTTTAATTTAATTATTTTCATTTCCATGGTAACATTGTTATACCTATCTTATTAAAAATAAATTCAAAAATAATTACAAAAGTTATTCCACCTACTATTTGCCAAGTCCAAAACTTCCAACCTGTCAATCCTTCTTGCCACTTACGGAACTTACTTTTCCTTGCCCATTCATATAATCCTAACTTAGTATTGATCTTATCAGCATACCAGCCTGGATCAAATAGATTGCCAAACATTATTAGTAATTTACGGAGCATGAGTTACTATTTCTTTAACATATTCTTAACTGAATCTGGCCCTGCCCACATTCTACATGACCAATATCTAGCTTTAGTTTTAGGTCCTGGATTATCACAATTGTGTCTTGCTTTGAAAGACTTTCTTCTTTTAGGATCTTTTGTTTTGATACTAAGTCCGGTTGTATCTCCAAATGATACCTTCTTTACTTTATCACCATCCTTAACATATACTTGAAACTTCTTTGTTCCACCTCTAGATACTTTACCTATCTTAACTTTTCTGCCTTGGTATTCTGCTTCTTGCCATAGTACTGGTTGACTATGTTCCCATATCTCTAATCTTAGTGATTCACTTACCTTAACACATTTATCTTTACCATCTTCAGTGCCGGCATATCTATAACCGTCCCAACATGCCTTTCCATCTATACCCTTTTTCTTTGCCATAATATTTACTTTATTAATTTAGTTATAAATTTAACTCCAGGATATTTCCTTAACATATTATTTACTGCCCTAATATTCTTAGGACTATCATCCATGAAGTATACTGTATCATATCCTTTTTTGATCTGAGACTCTATCCAATCTGCTTTATGTATTGGATTAGAACTTCCTAACGGAACTACATATGCATCTATTCCTATTGTCTTTAAGAAACTAGTCACTGGCTGGCCTATTCTTCTTGCAGTTAATATAGTTACCTTTCTAGCTCCTCTTGAAGATCTTCTAGCCTTATCCAATTGTTTTTTTAATAACGCTGCATTTTGTTTTATCAATCTAGGATTCTGTAATTTCCTATCAAAGTCTTTAAAGTCAAATTGTTCATCTGGCTTTGGATTATATACTGCAAACTCCGCAGGATCTAATTTTTTGATAGTACGTCCATTACGTGTGACATATATCCATGCATCAGATTTAGCCAATGTATCATCAAAGTCAAATACTGATAATACCTTTCCTTCTTTTAATATGTTTTTTAGTTTTATCATTTTATATAAATATGATACCAACTATTAATCATGGCTACAATGTTCACAATAACACTTCTCTCTGGGAGTAGTACGAGTTACTTCATTTCCTTTTGTATCTCTAACAGTAACGCCGGCTAATGCTTTTGGCTTAACCATTATATCATCAATGGTCAAATCTCTAACTTTACATTTGCAGTGTTCGCATACTTCTTCTATTGTTTGTACGCCCTTCTTTATAGTTAGACGAATCATTATGATATATCTTTACTTTCAATTAATGTATATGAAAATGAATTACCATGGATTTCACGTGCTACCTGGCATATATCTAAAAATTCATGCCAATCGTCATTACTACCAATTACTTGGCAGCCGGCTGACCATTTATCTACTCTTGTTGATTTGCCGCCGGTTCTTGAAGTTGCTCTATGAATATTGATTCCATATATTCCTTCTTTAACACTTTCTTCGATAAGATCATACTTACCATCTAAATTTGCATCTCTATAAACTTTAACTGGCTTCTTTTGTCCTAATGCTAAATACTTACCTTGGTGTAATCTTAATTTATGAGATCCTCTATATTGTCCTGGTTTTAGGATTGCAACACCATCAGGGTTTAATATATTTTCTACCCAATGAGTTCCTGGA
>Ga0208660_1001049_pt1 | contig 11262 bp, 16 predicted proteins | sample DEB08_DNA_13_FD_184527 | JGI IMG/M metagenome (GOLD analysis project Ga0208660, IMG submission 184527) | Aqueous microbial communities from the Delaware River and Bay under freshwater to marine salinity gradient to study organic matter... | ecosystem: Environmental > Aquatic > Marine > Coastal ... | reverse complement strand
CTCTCGCGCTCAAAGATGGCGTTATTAGATTAGAAGATTTCAGCCGTGAATTTAGCGCAAACAACGAGGAAATAGTTGCAGAGGTTCAGGCTTCTATTTTAATCGCTAAACACGCCTTTGATGATGCTGAGTTAGCTAAGGTTAAATCTTTGGGTAAGTCTGTTATCGCAATGGATAGGCTTTACGATCAATCTGCGGATAGTGGTAAATCTGCGGCTGATAGACTTAAAGAAGCCTACATGGGCGCGTTCGGAGCGTCTGAGGATGCGGCTACGACAGCCCTAGCCAACATGGGGTTAGAGACTGAGCGACTTGCTCAAATATTCGACACTTCAAGCAATGAAATACTAGCCACATTAACAGGCGTTGCGACCGATGGCTTAGGTCTATTCGGTCAAAGCATATCCGAAATGGGTACGCAAGCTGACGCGACATTCAACCAGATAGAGCAGAGAATTAACGGCGTATCTGTAGCGGCTCAGAATAGCGCTGGCCAGGTTGTTAATGCCTACGATGGAGCATACGACAGAGTGCAAAGCAGAGACGATGCGTTCTCAAGAAGGCTACTCCAAAAGCTAGACCAGATCACGGATAACTCTAGTGTTACTCGTGGTAACAGCCAGCCACTAGCGGGAATTTAGATGACGGCTCAAACTATCCTGGCAAGTAATCGGGCGGTTACGATTGTTTTAGAAGTTCGCACCGATAACACAAAGGTTATTCCGGCATCTTATTCTGATTGGGTGGGCGGCCCGTCTATGCTTGCTTATCCTCTAGGCGTGACGGTTGAGGATAATAGTTTGTTGTATTTATCGACTGGCGCGGTTGCTGGTTTAGCTTATAACGAAGTTGTGTTTAGCGACTTCTTTGTTGAGCGGTCACTAGCTGCACCGTTCACAGGTGGCGGTGGTTTATCCATTAACGGATTGCCTAACGCTCCGAGTTTTGCGGGGCTAGACATATTTGTGGCTGGCGATGATTTAGAGCTTTACGCTAGAGATTGGGAGAATAAGCCGTTTACTCTTTACGTTGGTTATGAGGGTGATGATTGGGCTAATTTCGAGGTTTACTTTACAGGTAAGACTATCGGACACTCATTGATTAACGATGGTATTCAGGTTGACCTAAGCCTTAATCCCACAGGGACAGACAAGCTATTTCCTGTTAATCGCTTTGATGATGGGCGCGTTAAGCCTTATGTATTCGGAGCGGTTAAGAACATCAAGCCAGTAAAGGTTAACCCGGACGCTGACGATGGATTATGGCGATTCCACGACGGCACTGTAGGCACTACAGATACAGAGTGGGCCGCTCTGCCGTATTGTGTTATAGATTTTGAGCGTGACATTTATGCTGGCATTATAGATTTTCAACTTTTCGATGCAGCAGTATTAGGTGTAGATGTAGATGAGGACTCTCTGTATGATTCATCTACAGCGACAAACGCGCTGCCCGACGACATCTCGACCAGTACAGGCGCCGTAAGCGTAGAGAGCGACCACATATTGGTGACTTTGCCAAACCAAGACTCACCAACAACATTTCCCGACGAATGTAGAATATCGTTACAGTCTGAGGCTGCTCTAGCTGGGCTGAATTACGATATCGAGATTGATATTAGCTTAGACGACTCATCGACAGTCGATAGCTTTCAGATGAGCGGATTTTATAGTAATTATCAAAACAAAACGATAACGAGAAGCGTTCAAACATATAAAAGACTAAACAATATAACAACTTCTTATTATAGCTACAAACTGCAACACTCTTGGCTTCTGTATAAAAATTCAAGTCAAAACTCAGAGACAATAAAATTAAGAATTTACGGCGCTAGGCTAATACCTAGACGAATTTCAGGCGCAGACGTTCAGGCTTTTAACGCCTCATCTGCAACGCCTTCGGGGTTTTCTGCTATTCCAACATATAGAGTTGCAGATGTTTTAGCACATGGCCAAGTCCCCAATTTTGTCTCTATCTATGACGACACTGGACTTATCAGAGTAGATTCAGAAAATACAGATTTCGTCATGAAAGCTGTAGGCGACACCACAAACAACGACTTAGTCGCGGCTTGTCAGTATATCTCAACACAAGCTAACGGCTCTGATTCACCTGTCACGTCTAGCATAACATCGCCTACCGTTGGCGTTTATTGCGATAAGGCTAAACCTATTGTGGAGTGGTGGCGTGAGTGGTGTGATGCTGTAGACGTTTACCTTGATGTAAGCCTAACGACTTCAACTACCGACCTTAAAAGACGATTCAATAACCAAGTTTTTGATGCTGATGGTGTCTTGAATGTAACGGATTCGTTTAGCTTTACCGAGGACGACATGCTTACATTTAAGCAACTGGCAAACGAGGCAAGCGTTAGCCAATACGAGGTTAGCTATAAATACAACCACGAAAGACCAAAGGACAGCCCAACAGCAACCAACATAAACCCATTCGCAAGGTTAAACCAAGTGAAGCGAATTGATACGGTTCTAGTTAATCAATCAGACGCTACGGTTGTTGCAGAGCTTAATAACAGGGATGGCAACAAGCGAAGTTTTTATGAGTTTGAGGTTGCGGGTGCGGGCCATGGTCTATCACCTAATGACACTGGCTTTATAAGCCACTCAAAAATCAAAGACGGGAAGTTCACGCTCAGGTTTGTTCGCGAATATCCGTTACAGAAAAAGACATTATTAAAGGGCGTGAAGAATGGCTAATTTCGCAATATACGCGCAAGCGGCAAGTCTATCGGCTTTGAAGGTTGGCGCTAGTGCCTCACCGACATCATATACGCAGATAAGCAAGACTCAACGCTTCTCATTGCCGGGCGGTGCTACTGATGAGGTTAAGCTAGAGTATTCAGCGACTCAGACTTTTAACGCTGTAGCTATCACTGGATTAAATCAATTTCCTACTGTAACGGTTACAAAGACGTTAAGCGCGGCCGATACAAGTCTAGGCACTATAAGCGGCTCAACTTATTCGGCAACGAGTCGAGCGCGGAGTACGTTTAACGCTTTGCTAATTTTCTCTGATGAGTCGGCTGATGATATTACGCTGACCTTTAGCACACCTTACCCTACTAGCTTTAATACGGTTTTTGCTGGCTATCTATCATTCCAGCCTACTACTAACTTTCAGCGCGGCGTTAATTTCACGACTAATAGCCAGATGGACTCATTACAAACTAGGTCGGCAACGTATCACTCCACAAGGTCAAGGCTTAGAGAATTTAGCCCACAAATGGCGCTGCTCACTGACGAAGAGTTTTTTGATGTTGAGTTTACTAAGTCGCAAATAGACGACTCTAATTGCCTAGTGGTTTTAGATTCAGCAGATACAAGCCCTGAAAAGTGGATGATAGCTAACATTTTTGGCGGTGATGGCAGCTTGTCAGGCGAAGGAACAAACTCACAAAACTTAAACTTTATGGAAGCGCAAAAATGGCTTTAGAATTAGCAAGCGGTGCAAGAGAGACTTGCACAGCATCAGGAAACGACTTTACATTAACAGGCGCGACAAGTGGCGCTATTGACTGGCTGGCGGCCATCACTAAAACGGCCTTAACTGTAGATGGTTCGACGGTGTACGCTTATGCCTTCGAGTCAGCCGACCCTAGCACTTACGAAGTCATGGAGATGACTTATAACAGCGCGTCAAATAAGCTCGTGAGAGTTAGCACTAATCACGGATCAAATGGTGCAAGCGCGGTTACTTTTGATACAAACACAAGCGCGGTTATTATCTATCGCGTGCTGACTGAGTTTGATATTACGCCACGAGATATCAGGCGACTGCAAAAAGTTAGAAAAACTACATCCGATTTAGGGACATTAACCACAGACCACGCAACAACCACTTACGTCGCTGGTCATACTACGTCGGTCACGGTGATTCCATCAGAGTCTGGCTCTGTTCTGGATGTTGACTTTTTTGGTAAGTATCGGACCGAGGCTAACGCTTCGAGCTCAAGCTCAAGAAGCAATTTAAGACTCTATTATAAAAACTCGGCAGGTACTTGGACTGGCATTGGCGACGCTATGCTTGTTGGCGAGTTCTCGGATGCTGCGAGTGATGCTAACGCGGGGCTCGATGGCGTTTATTACCACAGTGTAGAGCTAGACGACACACAGCAGAACGCAAGCGGTAACTGGGAAGTTAAAATTTACGTCGCTATACAAGACGCTGATACTAATGTCACGTTAGTTTCAGGGAACTTTAAGTGCGTCGAAGAAAAGTATTAGACGCTTGATCGAAAAAACAACACCACTCCGCCGGAGTTAGCGGCTTTTTTATGAAAAATCAAATACTAGAACAGTCTCAAAATATAAGCTGGGTCGGCGCTACAGTTGGTGTTGTCGGTGGAATAACACTGACCGAGTGGATGGCGTTGGGCGGTTTCATTCTAGCCTTGATCGGCGCGGCTGTTAATTTTTGGCATAAGTACAGCTTGGTACAGATAGAGCGAAAACGGTTCGAGATGGAATCGAAGGACGGCTAATGACTCACGCCTTGCACCTTGTCGGCTACTCGCTTCTAGCTGTGATAACTGGATTATGTGCGGTTTTGTTGGTTTTCTATTTTATGTTTGTCTTTGTTGAAGTGGCGATAGAAGAAAGAGAATGAATTTAACAAAACATTTCACTTTAGACGAATTAACGCGCAGTCAAACGGCGATTAGGCTCAACATTAGCAACACGCCAGCCAGCGAAATTGTATTCAATCTCGGACGGTTAGCGCATCAATTAGAAGTTATCCGGTTAATAGTCGGCAAGCCTATTCAAATAACCTCAGGCTTTCGTTCTTACGCACTCAATAACGCTATCGGCGGATCTAAAACAAGCGACCACATGAAAGGCCGAGCGGCTGATTTTATTGTCGATGGAATGACTCCAGCCGAGGTTATAGAGGCGGTCAAAGACTTCGTACCTCACAAGCAATTAATTGAGGAATTTGGTCGGTGGGTTCACTTCTCAATACCTGAATCCTACGGCGGTGAAGTTTTACTGGCAACAAAAAATAATGGCAAGGTGACTTATGAACAGGCTTAAACCCTGCACATGCGGAGAGCGTGATTATTGCTCTGCTGATTACAGCGTATCAATTCGCGGTGTGATTAGCCGAAGCGCTAAAAACTTAATGGCTTGCGGCAAGGTCAGGCGAGCAATAGAAAAAACTAGGAAGGTGGTAAATCATGAGCGAGCAATTAACTAAGTTCAAAACGGAATGCTTGAGCTTTCTGCGCGAGTTCGACGAGTACGTTCTGCCGGGCTTAAAGGTTTACATCTTAGCCGTGGTTGTCGTGGTGTCTCTGCTCGTGTTACCTGAATCCAAAATAGCGGCATTCGTGGCGATTATGAGCGCGGTCGGTGTAGCACTATTGCGGTCGGTGAAATGAGCATATTTAAATGGCTAGGCTCAATCGCTAGTGACACGTTCGCAAATAACGGATTGTCGGTAATCGTCACCGTTTTGGGCGTGTTAGCTCTAGGCGGTGGCTACCTACACTTTACCCACAAGCTCGAAAAGGTGGAGCTAGCGCGACAATGCGAAGTCTACCGAGAGGCCGCACAAGACAAAATCACGCAACTAAATCGGAGTAATTCCAATGTTACCGAAACGATTGAAAGCATCGACCCTGATAATCTTAATGATTGGGTCGAGCGCATTAATGGGATGCAGCGCAAAGCTGACTAAAGACCTACAACCCACCAAAACTTACACACCTATTCTGATAAACCAGAATCCCACGACAACCGACCTAGCCATTGCATTGACGCAGTGTATAGCCGACCGCGAATTACTCTATTTAGATTTCGAGCGCATACAGAAAAACGAACAAAAGGTTAATAAGAGATTATGGGAAATATGGAAGTAGTAATAGGCATTATCTTAATCCTGGTTATCGGCGCAATAGTCAAGACAGCAAAGGATAAAAAAGAGCGCAAAGAGTTCAACGAGCGCGAGACACCTGCACCGACCCCATTAATTGCAGATTTACCAGTGGGTAATTACTGCATTATTGATGAGTGTACGCCAGAGGTCGCAGCAGGGCGCGAGACTAATGGAGCGCAGGACGTTCAGGCTCAGTTGTATCTGCTTATATCCGAGACAGGCACTAAACCCGCTTTTATTGGGGTTTCATGTGGCGAGCATGGGGTAAATAAACAGCCCACCATCAACGCTATAAAAGAGCTATGCCTAAACATTCCGATACTCGAAGGCGCACCGACTTACGCAGGCGCAAAGTCTGAGTTAAGCGATGCGATTGTAGAACATACCAAAAAGGGTGTATTCAAAATCTATCTCGGATCTCCTGCAGGCGATGTTGCTAGAGCTTTCAAAGATGGGGCGCACATTCATAATATCAAACTACCTCGACTGCTAGAGCATACATGGAACGAGCATATAAATTATGTATCGGCTAAGTACGTTTTAGACCGATTGCAAGACAAATCAGGCGCGGTGACTGAATACTACGAGCTCATCAAGCGCAGTAATTTACCTCCAAAATTCCAAGATACGCACACTTTTATAAACCTAAATCGAACCCTAAAGGCATGGGATTTAGCTAATAGCCCTGAAATTCTAAAGCGTAACCAAGAGTTAAATGCAGGGATTAAAGACAACACTGGAGTCTTGCGAATCGCTGACGTTCTATGTGTAGCTAAGGATTTAGGTTTCGAGAAAGACATTGCGCGGACATTTAACGGTATTCAGCACGGAATGGATATTTGCAAAGATCGAATTGCTTTAGGCGCGGTAGAGAATCTAGTTCAATCTACGCCTCCACTATCAAGTCTGGATATGACCCCCATAAACCGCGATACGTTCAATGAGTCTAATTGCAAGGTATACGGCGGCACTCGCAACCCATTCAGATACGCTCAAACTTCCACAATACAAAGCGCATCAATAGGCATTAACAGCCACACCATACGCCACAGTAAGGCAGGCAAGTGGAAGGGTAAGACTTACCAGGCAGGGCGTAAAATTGATGGTACCCATGGCATTGTTAGTTATGACCGCGAGACAAAGCAGTGGTATGTGTTTATGTTTGAGTACAGCGTAATAGGCGAGCCAAGACGACCAAAGGGCTGGCAGTTTCTTAACTGGATTCAGCAGGGCGACCCGGTTGGTTTAATCGCAAGCACTAACACCAGGAGTCCGCAATGGGATGTTCGGGGCCAAGCGAACGAGCGCACTAATATTCAGTGGGTTACAGCGTGACCCTAGACGAATTATTCCCTAACGTAGCCGCGCAAGTAAAGGCGGCTCTAGCTTCAAACGCCGATCAATACGGCGAGGGGCTGACATACGGCAAGCACCAACAGGAGTTAGATAAGGCGGTGAGTCATTTAATGCAGTCACTCATCAATAACGATAATTCTGAGGATGGTACGACTCATCGAGTTAGTACATTGATTCGGCTGGCAAAGGTGATTGAATTAGATGCGATTACAAATATCGACTAATCGAGCTGAGAAAATAGCCCACCATTGGGACTCAGACTCGACACTGTTTGAAAATATGCGTTCTGCTGGCTTAAAAGTTAATGACAGGCGCAGTATGCACCGATACCGCAGACAAGCCGAAGAAATTACCGGGCAAAAGTTAGACCTCAACAGCCCACAAGCACACCAGCAAATTGATTGCCATTCCACACTAAACCTCACAGACGCTCGAAAGCATAAGACTTTCGTGATCACCTCACACACTAACGACTCCCCGATTGTTGACGCATTTTGGGATTCTCTACAGCTTTTCTGTCAGTCTAAAAGCGCACAGCTATTAGTCGTTCCCCTAAGATACCAGAACAAAACCGCTATGAATGCGGTCGCTGATTATCAGTGGGATGAGCGGATCTATCCTTATGCGGTTACAAAAGACTTTCACATACACAAGCACCTTGTTATATCGGGCCATAAACTAAACGCGACTACAGTTAATCCGTTAGCTGGTAAGCAAGCATTAAGCGGTATTAAAAGCGCGGTGTATGGGCATCCACAAGTCGCATTGCAGAATGTGGGTACACCTAAAGACGAATTGCCTAAGTCTATGATGACTACAGGCAGTTGCAATAAGCCAGTTTATTCATCAAGCGAGACAGGCGGGAAAGCGGCTTTTAATCATTCGGTTTCCGCGGTAATAGTTCACTTAGTCGGTAAAAGGTACTTCTTTACTCAGTTAGGCTTTGATGGTGAGGGATTCCAGTTTCTAAACGAGTATTGGACACCAGAGGGCGTAGAGAATCGACACGCTGAGATTGTTCACGGTGATATACACGCATGGTATGAGCGCAAAGACGTTACTAAATCAAAGCTAAGAATCATTGATAGGGTAAAACCTACTACTCAAATATTCCATGATTTACACGATCAGCACATCGGCTCACATCATGCCACTATTCGCGAAAGAGTAGAGCAAGCACTAAAGGGTGAAGTGTCGATTGAAAAAGAGGTGAGGTTATCCATTGATTACCTGGAGCGCATCGGCAAGGGTACGAAAAACCTAATTGTCGGCTCTAACCACAATGACCATTTAGACCAATGGCACGGATCGTATAAGGTAGAGCGCGACCCATATAACGCAAAGTTTCACGGCTGGCTTTCTAGCCAGATTTACGGCACTGACAGGAATTGTCTACAGGCTTGCTTTGATGAATTTGGTTGTAAAGTTCATTATGAATTTATATCAAGAAACAAGCGCCACAGCATATCAGGCGTGGATACCTCACAGCATGGTGATAAAGGCGTGAACGGTGCAAGGGGAAGCGCACAAGGGTTTAGCATGACTATGTTAAAAACCATGATCGGTCATGGCCATTCTGATGGAATATTTAAGGGATGCTGGCAAGTAGGCACGAGCGCAGATGGGATGACCTACGCTAACGGCTACAGCACATGGACGCTCACGGATGGGCTAATATACCCTAACGGCAAACGCGCACTAATCCGGCATATTAACGGCAAGACTATTGCGGATTATCTGTAAGTTTATCCGCGTCCAAGTGTAAACTTTATCCGCGTCCAAGTGTAAGCTAGGCTTATCCGCGCTAGGGTGTAATCTAGGCATCAAAGAGCGGCTTAGTGTAAGTTTACATTCGGTTATGTGTAGGTATCCATAGTACCTATCAGCGTTCAATTTTAAACTCGTTCAATAATCGCGAACAGCCTTGTAAATTGAACATGGCGCGGTGTATTTGCATGGTTTATCGGGGCGGCTTAGGGGCTTGTTCACTGAAAGCCAAAAACTCATCAGCTAGATTAAACGCAACCTTTATTATTCGCTTTCTGTTTGGCTTAAGGGATAAGTCGCCTATAATTTTTGCTCTTAGCATTATGTCAGGAGCGCAAAGAATTTCTAACGCTATTTTTTCTCGCTTACTTAAATCACTCACTTCACCACCCCCACAAGTTCACGTCTAGGCGAGTACAATACGCCACCTTCAACGATAAAGCCCTTAGCTATCCATTGATATACTTGAGGCACTTTAACGCCTTGAGCCTTCGCAAATTCGACCTTTGAGCCGTTGTAATTAGCGGATATGTATTCGTCTAGGGTCATGCAAACTCTGCCATAGCTTCTTCGGCTTCAGCTTTAGTATTGTAAACGATAGGGCTGTCGTCACCACTCAGTAGATCAAATCGGTGGCAAAGCATTAGAGCATGGTCAGCCTCTTCTTCGCTGTCAAAAGTCTCAACAAGCGCAGGATTATTTCCACCTACTCCCCAAGTCCAAAGCTCTATGCCTTCGCGCAAGTGAAACCTTTTATTAATTCCGCTTGGGGTGGTTGTTTCTTCGGCAAATTCTAAGCAAAGTTCACGCAAAGTGATTTTCTCAATTTCGTTATCTTCGATGATGTAAAATGATTGGTCAAAATTTTCTGATTCGTAAAAGTTCATTGTCTTAATCCTGTTGGTTGATTCAATAAATACATATTAAGCGAAACACTTAACTATTGCAAGCATTATTTTAATATTTAGCGCAAATAATTACGCCTAGCCATATCTAAGCCATTTGCTCAACGATTAACACTCGTTTAGTGGTGGCGTTCTATTCATTCTGACTCATGTATAGCGCACATAGCGCCGTTATGGTATTTGTGTAGTGCGTTCATTGTCTTACTCCACTCATACGTTTAGTTTTAATCGTGCGGTTTTAGCGATACGTCACCGCACGATTTTTATTCAAAATTCATGCAAGATGGTTAGCCTTGCCTAATTTCGCTTATTGTGCTGTGCGTTAGTTCGCTTTTTGTGTTTCATTACTTTATGCGCGTGTTTTGTTGCTTGCGCCTAAGCCGATGCTTCAATCTCAGCCATTCGGTTAATCTCAGCTAAGGCATCCTCGTTACTCGCGTAGAAATTCAAAGCAAAAGGCAAATCTGAGCTTTTGCGATATATGAGATAAGCGGCTGTAGCTGTTGATGTTTTCTTTTCAAGCTCATACCCAGCATCCCCTGCAAGATGCACCGCCCAACCAGCACGACAATGGCTTGTGCCGCAATGCCAATCGCCCATTTTAAGTGCGCCTTTGTGTTTGGTCGCTTTCTGTATTTCTTGGTGAATGTTCTTAATGACAGGGACATTAAGGTATGCGCCTTCAAGGTATGCGCCTCTACGGTATGCGCCTGTAAGGTCTGCGCCTCTAAGGTTTGCGCCTGTAAGGTCTGCGCCTCTACGGTATGCGCCTGTAAGGTATGCGCCTCTAGGGTATGCGCCTGTAAGGTATGCGCCTTCAAGGTCTGCGCCTCTAAGGTTTGCGCCTGTAAGGTCTGCGCCTCTAAGGTTTGCGCCTGTAAGGTCTGCGCCTCTACGGTATGCGCCTGTAAGGTTTGCGCCTGTAAGGTCTGCGCCTCTAAGGTTTGCGCCTGTAAGGTCTGCGCCTCTAAGGTATGCGCCTTCAAGGTCTGCGCCTCTAAGGTCTGCGCCTGTAAGGTCTGCGCCGTCACTTACCGCCATAAAAACGGCCTGTTTAAGTTTTGCTTGCAGGGTTTTGTGCTTGCGTCCATCAACCTCTGTGGTGTAAATAGTTTTACCAAAATTGTTCTTAATTTCGTGCTTCATGTTATACCTCGGCGATACGTTTAGCGTTAAGTGTGTGGGGGTAGGCGTACATCAGAACGGAAGTGAATCTAAATCATCATCAAAGCCATTAGCCTGGGCGCGGCCCTGCGGATTAGCTTGCTTCGCCGATGGGTCGTGGGCCAGATTAGTTCCACCATCTTTATAAAAGACCTTCACATTACCTAGAATCGCGCCT
>Ga0208660_1001046_pt1 | contig 11268 bp, 9 predicted proteins | sample DEB08_DNA_13_FD_184527 | JGI IMG/M metagenome (GOLD analysis project Ga0208660, IMG submission 184527) | Aqueous microbial communities from the Delaware River and Bay under freshwater to marine salinity gradient to study organic matter... | ecosystem: Environmental > Aquatic > Marine > Coastal ... | reverse complement strand
GACGCTCTGTCTGGTCAAATTCTTTAGTGCACCAAAGCACGACGTCGGCACGTTTCGCAGCCCATTGACTGGCGCGGTGCATCGCGTTGGGATCATTGGGTGCCACGGTTTCAAGCAGCGAAATCTTGGCGAGCGCAGGCAGTGGCAATTCCATCTCGACGAAAACCGGCGATAAGGCTGCAATATCATGCGCGCTTGCATCGACGAGGGTCTGTTTGGTGCCGTCCGGCAGAGTGCAAACCGCTTTATTCTGCGACCCATAGCGCAACTGAAGGGTCGGAAGCCGTACACCTTCCGGCAACACATCGGCCCCGGCAAGCAGGTTCAGCAATGACGATTTGCCCGAAGACGGCATGCCCATCAAGGCTAGGCGCACCGGCTGTTGCAGGCGCGCCAAAAGCTTTTCAGCTTCGTTTTGTTCGGCGGCAGGTAACAGTCCGCTTTGCGCAGCGCGCGAAAGCCGGTCCAGTACCCGCGCCTCAAGTGATTGATTCGACATTACTTACCTCCGGCGGCTAGTTTAGCCGGCGGATCAGCCGCTTCAACCTCCTGTGGTTTTTCTTGGCGAGGTTTCACTGTGACTTGCCTAACGGGCCGGACTTCTTTGATCTTCGAGTGGACCTCTGATGCCTTGACCTTTGCTGGAGGCGCGACCTTTGCTGCGACCTTTTCGGCTTCGTCCAATTCAACGACGCGTGTGACTGTCGCAAGGTTGGTGTCCATGTGACCAACTGGCTTGGCGCGGATTGCGCGGATCACCGGCTTATTGTGGTTCAACTTGATCACAGAAAACGTGCAGTTGTCCTGATCAGGGTCTGCCAATGCCTCGATCGCTTCAAGAAGGTAGCCTGCGATTTCAGCGGCTTTCTTGCGGCGATAGCGGTTCAAGATCTTCTGGATCTTAGCATCTTCAAGATACTGTAAACCGTCACTTGATACGACAACTATGTCCCCGACTTGCAACTCGAAAGGAGTCTTTGGGCAGTCGGATTTCGCGACACGGTCGCCGAGGATAACAGACGTCAGGCAATTGCGATCAGGGTGGTTTTTGCCAGCCTCGGGGTCAAGCAACCCGGACTTCACCATGAAATCAATCTGCGGCGCCATTGAATGATCTTCATTCAATTGCTTCATTTGCCCACCACGGAAGTGGTACAAAGGACTATCACCGATCGACATCCAGTACATCCGGTTTTCGATCAGCACGACAGAAACCAGCGTGGCACCCATCCCGCGTGTGTCGGGATGTGTTTTGACATGCTCGCGCACAACGCTATTCGCGCTCACTGCGGAAGTTGTCAGGTAGCGCGGGATGTCCGCCTCATAGTCGGTGAAATTCGCACTTTCGAACTTCAGCTCACTAAAGACCTCGGTGACGACAATTTTACTGGCTACGTCACCGGCGGCATGGCCACCCATACCGTCCGCCAAAACAACCACGCCACTGTCCGACCCGAATGGGAAATCGGTGACGATTGCGTCTTCTTGGTAATCCCGTCCGCCCTGACAAATCGCCGAAGCGACATCAAAACGAGGTTCAGGCGATCGCCACATCTTCGTCCTCCTCGGTTGCGCCGTCAGCCCAATTGAACGATTTATCACACAAGGCAATGAACCGCAGAACCGTATCACTGATCCGGATGATGTCGCCGGTCTTAATAGCTTCATTGCTAATGACTGGTTTATCATTCAGGCGCACAATGTTCGATTTTCCGCCATGACCAAGCAAAAACTCTTTGCTATCAGGGTCATAGACAATCGCAGCATGGTTGGACCGCGAAATAGAATTGTCGCCAAAATCAAGCTGGACCGCTTGATCATCACCGCGACCAATCTGTGACATGCCTGTCAGCAGGCTAAAACATTCGCCGCGGCCGGGGCCTTCGGCGACGACAAGCCAGCCGACTGGAAACTTCACACTCTTGGTCGGCGCGACGGTTGGCGCATCGTTGAACAAATCAACAACCGCACCGTCAGATTTTTCAAACCCGATCAAACGGGTTTTTGTCCGCCGCGAGCGCGCAGGGGACCGCGCAGCTGCCGCAGTTGCAACGGCAGGAGCCGTCGGCAATTCGGTCGATAACGGCGGTAAATCCGCAGTCGTTGCAGGCAATTCCGATGAGGTCCCGTCATCTTCGAGGTCCCATATATTCATCGCGACAGGTGCCGGCTTTGCTGTCGGTACGTCCGTAATTTCGACGTGCTTCACTGGCTTTTTAGGTACAATTCTGTCTGCCACACCGGTCTCGAGCGCATTGGTTTCTTCAACCAATGAACCGATTGTATCACGGTATGATTGCTCAAGCTTTTCGACGGGGTCTGCCCGTTCGGCGCTTGATGGCTTGCGCTTCTTGCCGAGGAGATCACGAATAAACTTCATCTTGCTACCCTTCCACTAATTTCTTCGTCGAACGTGCGCAGCTAGGCTGTTGCACGATCGAGGATTTTACTCAGCCGCGCCCGGATAGGCGAGGGATGCAACCCAAAGGCTGCCGTTGCGTTGAACTGCGAACAAGAACTGTTCCGCACCATTTTCGCTTTCGCGATTGAAAATACTGAACAGCGAATCGCGCGCGTTCACCTCTTCGGACGTTGGGATATAGGACGTAATCACGTCACCAATCGCCAAACCACCTGTTTGGCTTTCTGCCAACGCGACGACTTGGGTCTGCCAGCCGGAACCTGCAAAGACCGTTTCAAACTTGGTGCCATCTGCAAGCCGCACTTCTTGCACAACTGGCAAGAACCACAGCTGGTCCTGTGCAAGGCCCGTCGCCGGGTTGCGGGTTTCGAATGTCACTGTGATCGTAGGGGTCAGCGCCTCGTCGGGTGTTTGATCGCGCAAAATTGCTGGGATATCGTTAATGGCTGTAATGCCAGTGCCGTTTACCCCGGTTATTTCCAATCCTGGCATCACCCACTCCGGTGAGACAGAAGCAACACCAGCGATGACATTTGAGGTGTCATTGGTCGGAGTGAACGGCAGGCGAACAGTCCAGCTCGCTGCAATTCCATCGCGCTGTGCAGTTTCAACGGGCGTTAGATTTTCAATGATTTCGTTACCTGGCGTGACAGCGATGATATCAACTGCGGGGCCATTTCCAACGCTTGAGACCAGCGTTGGCGCATCAGGAAACGTGACCGCCGCATTTGCGCGATCAAATGTGGGAAGCGATGTAATCTGCTCTGGGAACACTGCGCCAGCCAATGACGCATCAGCAATCATTTCGGGCGTTGTCACAGGCTCTGGCAGCGGAATAGGTGCTGGTATCGCAGCGAGCGCCACAGCTTCTGGACGGGTTGCTGGACGTACAACGGGCGTTGGCGCGTCAGCAATGATGGGTCCGGTAACAGCAACAGTTGCCTCGGATGGCGCTGCCGGCTCTGCGGTAATCGCTGGTGTTGCTTCGTTCGGGGTAGGGGCAATTGGAACGGTAATTGCTTCTTCAAGTGCAGCAACGACCGACGGCGCTTCGGTGGCCTCCGGCAATGCGATTGCGGCTGGGGCTTCTGCAGGTGCTTGGATAACTTCAGGCACAGCGGCAACAACGGGTTCTTGGACTGGTTCCGCGACAATGGCAGGTGTCTCTGCGACCGGAGCTTGCGCAACGGGTGTTTCGACCGCCGGTGTTTGCGCTACAGGAGCTGCTTGCGCAACCGGCGTTTCAACGGCGGGGGCTTGGGTAACTGGCGCATCTTCGCTGCCGCTCATTGTCATAACGCCGACACCAACCAAAAGGGCAACAGCAGCAGCCGAACCAAGCAAAATCGGCATCTTGGATTTTGCTGCATCGGCAGTGCCAGTCGCGGATGCCGCTTTGGGGGTGCTTGCCACATTCAGCGGCGTAACATTGCCCAAATCGCCGTCCATCATCTGACTCCAGGCCTTTGCGGACTGAACACGATCTTTTGGCAGCACAGCGAGGGCTTTATCCAACGCGCCAAGGAAGTTGTCGTCGTAATCGGGGTACTTGCCCGCGATTGCTGTATATGGATCTGGGTCGCCTGATGCGATTGCGGCCAAGCGGGCCTGCGAGTTTGGCGGAACGTCGCCGGTAATCAGGTGGTGGAAAGATGCCGCCAGCGCGTAAAGGTCACTGCTAGGGCTTTGATCGGACCCAGCAATATAGAATTCCTGTGGCGAATAGCCGTCTTTTACGACGCGGAGCGCAGAAAGAACACGGCTTTGCTTTGTCGCTTCTTCGCGTGCTGCGCCAAAGTCGATCAGAACAGGATGAAATTCTTTGTTAATCAGAATGTTGTCTGGCGAAATATCGCGGTGCAACATGCCTTGGTCGTGAATAAACCCAACCGCGCCAAGCACTTCTTTCAGGATTGTCTTAATCTGGGTCGATGTCAGGCCGTGATTTGGATCTTCGATGGTATCCAGCAGGTCGCGACCTTCGACGAAATCAAGCGCCATATAAGCCGTATCGTTATCCTCGAAAACCTGATGCACACCGACAATATTCGGGTGATCAAGCTTGGATAGGCTGCGCGCCTCTTGGACGAACAGACGGACAATAGACTTTAGTTCGTTCTGGTGTGCGCGTGAACGGGCCTGCACGATAAAACGACTGCGGCGGCAAAATGCGCCGGGGAAGCATTCTTTGATAACAACTTTGCGGTCTAGGCTGTCGCGGGCCAGATATGTGATCCCGAAGCCGCCTGCGTTCAGAAAGCTCTCAATAGTGTACTGACCGTGCATCAACTTTGTGCCCGGTTTCAGCTCGTCTACAAAGCCGTCCTTGTCAGAGGTGTTTTCTATCGGTTGCGCCATGGCCATCTCAAATATCCAGTTTTAAACCGTTGATTGCGGACAAATGCCCGCCAACAGTTAATTTTGTCTCATTCAAATTAGGCCAAAAAGTGACGCTAACTTGTTGTTTCATTGCTCTTAATCTCTGCTTTTCGCCATTATTACCATTAAACTAGGAAACAGTCTTGTGCGAAATCCTGCCGGAAACGGTTCGTTTACAGTGAAAAGCCACCTATTTGTGACGATCATGTGGTGCCGGGGCATAAACAGATCAACAAAGTGTCGTCTATCTGCTTTTGTTGGCATTTTCATCCGCCTTGTGCGTCTCCGCCCGATTCTTAAGCACGGAATTTGGCACTCTTGACGACGATTCTCCGTTCAATCCAGATAAAACCGCCATTCGCCGTCTCATTGCGATGGGCAGCAAGCCGCGTCATTGTTTCCTGTAGCGCGCTTGCGAGCGTCCGCGCAATTGTGCAGAACATTCGTAACAAGGTTAGGATATGGTGCGATGCGCGTCTTCATCAATGGGTTTGGTCGAATCGGCCGCACGATGCTGCGTGCCCATGCGCAAGGTGCTTGGCCAACGATCGAAATCGTTGGGATCAACGACATTGCTGATCTTGAACTTTGTGCGCATCTATTTGAATACGATAGTGTGTTTGGGCCCTATGCCGGGCAGGTCGATTGCGTAGATGGTGCGCTCGTCTTGGATGGTTTGGCGATCCCGATGTCCCAAACCTCTGATATCAGCAAGGTCGATTTGTCAGGCGTTGATGTCTTGCTGGAATGTACGGGCAAAGCGGACGCCCGCGATGTCGCCGAACGCGGTTTGCGGGCCGGGGCCGCGCGCGTGTTGATTTCTGGACCATCGGATGCGGCGGACTTGACCGTAGTTTTGGGGGCGAATGATGCGCTGCTTAAGGATCAACTGATCGTATCTAATGCCTCTTGTACGACAAACGCATTGGCCCCGCTTGTGAGACTGATCGACGACACTTGGGGGCTGCAAACCGGATGGATGACGACGATCCATTGCTACACTGGCAGTCAACCTAGCATCGATGCCCCGCGTGGCGACATGATGCGCAGCAGGGCGGCGGCCCTGTCGATGGTGCCGACAACGACGTCGGCGCAAAGCCTGTTGAACCAAGTGTTGCCCGATATTGCAGGCCGGATTGAGGCGGCTGCAGTGCGCGTGCCTGTGGCCTCTGTGTCTGCCGTGGATTTGTCGGTAACACTGGATCAAAAGGTTTCGCTGGATGATGTGCATGCAGCCATGCGCGCCCAAACGGGTGTTATCGGCTGGACGGACAAGCCGCTGGTATCAACCGATCTGCGGGCACGTCCCGAAAGCTTGATCGTCTCGTTGCCTGAAACCCGCGTGACAGCGGGGGGACTGGTCCGGGTCTTTGGCTGGTACGATAACGAATGGGGCTTTTCTTGCCGGATGTTGGATGTCGCGTTGCGTATGGCGCGCGCTTAGACCTTTCCCTTGGCAGTCTTGCGCATTAGGTACGGTAGACCAAACCAAAGGCACCCCCATGTCCGCAATCGTATCTGTCAAAAACCTGCGCAAAGCGTACGCAGGTGGTTTTGAAGCCCTGAAATCCGTGACCCTTGATATCGAAGAAGGTGAAATTCTTGCTCTGCTCGGACCAAACGGCGCGGGCAAAACCACCCTGATCTCGACAATCTGCGGGATTACGGTGCCGACAAGCGGGACGATTACCGTAGGAGGGCACGACGCACAGACCGATTTTCGTGCCGCGCGCGCCTTGATCGGGCTGGTCCCGCAAGAGGTGAACCTTGAACCGTTCGAGACCGTGATGAACACCGTCACTTTTTCGCGTGGACTGTTTGGCAAGCCGCGCAACGATGCGCTGGTTCAGGATATCCTTGTTAAGCTGTCATTGGGCGACAAGAAAAATAGCAAGATTATGACGCTTTCTGGTGGCATGAAGCGCCGCGTACTGATCGCCAAAGCGTTAAGCCATGAACCATCGGTCCTGTTTCTTGATGAACCAACAGCGGGCGTCGACGTCGAACTCCGCAAAGACATGTGGAATGTCGTGGCTGATCTAAAGGCTTCGGGTGTGACGATCATCCTGACCACACACTATATAGAAGAGGCCGAAGCCATCGCCGACCGCGTCGGCGTCATTAACAAAGGCGAGATTTTGTTAGTGCAGGACAAAGCTGAATTAATGTCCCAGATGGGCCAAAAGCAGCTTAAGATCGAATTGGCCGAAGCGACCCAAACAATCCCAAAGGCGCTTGCTGGCTACGATCTGGTGCGTTCAGATAACGGGCTTAGCCTGACCTACAGTTACGATACCAAGGGCGAACGCACGGGCATCACAACTTTGCTGGGCGATCTGCAAAAAGCGGGCCTGCAAATGAAAGACATTCAAACCCAACAAAGCAGTCTGGAAGACATCTTTGTCGGGCTTGTGAAGGAAACAGCATGAACTTTAACGCAGTCTGGACCATCTACGTCTTCGAGATGCGCCGATTTTTTCGCACCATGACGCAAAGCCTCGTGTCGCCGGTTCTGTCTACGTCGCTTTATTTCGTGGTCTTTGGCGCAGCGATCGGCAGTCGCATAGACGAGGTAGAGGGCGTTAGCTATGGCGCGTTCATTGTACCGGGTCTGATCATGTTGTCCGTGATGACGCAGGCCACATCGAACGCCAGCTTCGGCATCTATTTTCCCAAGTTTATCGGCACGATCTATGAATTGCTGTCCGCACCAATCAGCTTTCTCGAAGTTGTCGCTGGCTATGTCGGGGCCGCCGCAACCAAGGCCTTGATCATCGGCATCGTTATCTTGGTTACGGCTTTCTTCTTTGTGGATATCCAGATTGCGCATCCCTTTGCGATGATCGTGTTTTTGGTGCTGACCTGCATTAGCTTTTCGCTGCTGGGCTTCATCATCGGAATTTGGGCTGGCAATTTCGAACAGTTGCAGCTGATCCCACTATTGATCATCACACCACTCGTGTTCTTGGGCGGATCATTCTACTCGATCACAATGCTGCCGCCGATCTGGCAGACGGTGACGCTGTTTAACCCTGTTGTGTATTTGATCAGCGGTTTTCGATGGTCATTCTTTGGCACAGCAGACGTAGGCATCGGAGCATCACTGTTGGCAATCACGTTTTTCACTGCGATTTGCATGGGCATCATCTGGTGGATTTTCCGCACTGGCTGGCGGATACGGCAATAACCCTTGCGCGCTTTAGATGAAGGCCTAAGTACAGTCACATGAAACGTTTTATTCCCTTTATGAAGTCCGACCCGTTTGTTGCCGTGATCAGGCTACAAGGGGCGATTGCAAATTCAGGTCGCGGCTTGGACAATCCCAGCCTCGCGCCTGTTATTGAAAAAGCCTTTTCCAAAGGCAAACCCGCTGCTGTAGCGCTCGAGATAAACTGCCCGGGCGGATCGCCGGTGCAGTCATCCTTGATCGCATCGCGGATCAGACGACTGGCTGACGAAAAGAAAATCCCCGTTTTCGCCTTTGTCGAAGATGTGGCGGCATCGGGCGGCTATTGGCTTGCTTGCGCTGCCGATGAAATCTTTGTCGACAGCTGTTCGATCACCGGGTCAATCGGTGTGATCAGTTCGGGTTTCGGGTTGCCAACTGCGATTGAGAAAATCGGCGTTGAACGGCGCGTGCACACGGCTGGTAAATCCAAGTCGGTGATGGACCCTTTCAAGGCGGAAAAGCCTGCTGATGTGAAAAAACTCAAAGGCTGGTTGGACGACCTGCACGTGACATTCATCGACTACGTGAAATCACGGCGAGGTGCGAAATTGTCCGACAATCCCGACTTATTCACTGGCGAGGTCTACATCGGCCAAAAGGGTGTTGACGAAGGTTTGGTCGACGGCATCGGCCACCTTGCACCCGTTATGAAAGACCGCTTCGGCGATAAAGTACAGTTCCGTCGCTACGGGCAGAAAAAGCCGCTTTTGGCGCGTTTTGGCGCACAGATTGTCGATGACGCCGTTGCGGGTATCGAAGAACGGGCAGCATTCGCGCGGTTCGGCCTGTGATCCTTAAAGCGATCTCTTTGTTTCTGGCCTTCATGTTGGTGTTGGCGATCTTCGGCAAGTGGCGCTTTCCGGGGCAGCAACGGCTGGCAGATGCCAAATGCCCGAAATGCCTGCGCTACCGGATCGGCAAAGGTCCATGCCAATGCCAAAAAAAGCGTAAATGAAGGCGCTTGTCACAGGTGCAGGCGCGCGGCTGGGTCAGGCGATGGCGCTATATTTGGGGCAGCGCGGCTACGATGTAGCGGTGCACTACTCTGCATCAGAAACTGGCGCGCAAGACACCGTGGCCCAGCTTGCAACGCTGGGACGGCATAGCGTGGCATTACAATCCGATCTGCTGGACGAGCAGGCGACGCAGTCACTTGTAGACCGTGCCGTTGATGCGCTGGGCGGTCCTTTGACGTGCCTTATTAACAATGCGTCGATCTTTGAATATGACAATATTGGAACCAGCACCCGTGAAAGCTGGGACAGGCATTTCGAATCTAATTTGCGCGCCCCTTTCGTGCTGACGCAGCATTTTGCAGACCAAGTGCCTGCGCCCAAGCCAGACGCGATGGGTGAACCTGTGGCGCAAGGTATGGTGGTCAATATGCTGGATCAGCGCGTTCATAAACTGACGCCTGAATTCATGAGCTACACAATTGCCAAGATGGGCCTTTGGGCGATGACCCGTACGACCGCACAGGCGCTGGCGCCGCGCGTGCGGGTAAATGGCATTGGTCCCGGACCGACGTTGCAAGGGCACCGTCAAAGCAAAGACCACTTCGACAGGCAACGCGCGGCAACCGTTCTAAAGCGTGGTGCGAACCCGTCTGACATCACTGCCGCGCTTGGGTATTTTCTGGACGCGCCTGCTGTGACGGGGCAAATGCTAGCGGTTGACGGCGGCCAGCACCTCGCTTGGGAGACACCGGATGTACTGGGGCTGGAATAGCGGGCGCGTAAAGTTGTGCACCGCACGCAATTACTCTTCACGAAACTGTCACAATTTGCATAGTTATCAATGTGTTAACGTGGTATTTTGAAAAAAGCACAATAAAAGCAGATAGTTATAGGTCTGCCTAAAAATTGGGCATGTTAACGAAGTCTGCCAAAAACAACGAAAAATTACGACTCTCTTGGATTAACCCACTGACTTATCCACAGAAACCGTGGATGCCTTTTCTCTTGTCCTTGGTGCGTTACCATTGCAGCCAACAAAGAATCATAGATCTGCCTAAATGACCGAAAAGACACCCAAAACCGGATACGAGATTATCCACGATTATCTGCGCACGCTGGACTCTAGCCCCGGCGTGTACCGGATGTTGGATGCGGACAGCCGGGTGCTCTATGTGGGCAAAGCACGGAACCTAAAAGCGCGCGTTAGTAACTATTCGCGCCCCGGCAGTCATTCCCCCCGTATTGCCCGCATGATCAGCGAAACCGCGACAATGATGTTCCTGACGACGCGCACAGAGACCGAGGCGTTGCTGCTTGAGCAGAACCTGATCAAGCAGCTGAAACCGCGCTACAACGTCCTGCTACGCGACGACAAATCATTCCCGAATATTCTGGTCGCCAAAGACCACGCCTTTCCCGTCCTCAAAAAGCATCGCGGCGCGAAAAAGCAAAAGGGCAACTATTACGGTCCCTTTGCCAGTGCCGGTGCGGTCAACCGCACGCTGAACCAACTGCAGCGGGTGTTCTTGCTGCGCAACTGCTCTGACAGTGATTTCGAGACGCGCACGCGCCCTTGTTTACAATACCAGATCAAGCGGTGCTCTGGTCCGTGCTGCGGTCTGATATCTGAGGCGGATTATGCCCGCACGGTTGGTGACGCCGAAAAGTTCCTGCAAGGCCGTACGAAAGGTATTCAAGAAGCGCTGGCCAAGCAAATGCAAGACGCCAGCGAAGCGATGGAATTTGAACGTGCCGCCGCCATGCGCGACCGCATCAAGGCGTTGACCCAAGTTCAAACTGCCCAAGGTATCAACCCGCAAAACACCCCAGAGGCGGACGTGATCGCGCTGCACCGCGACGGCGGGCAGGCTTGCGTGCAGGTGTTCTTTATCCGTGCCAACCAGAATTGGGGCAATCACGACTATTATCCGCGTATCAGCGGGGACGAGGACGCGTCCGAGGTCATGGAAGCATTTGTTGGCCAATTCTATTCCGATCGCGAACCGCCCAAAATGCTGATACTGTCACACGGGTTGGACAACGACGATCTGATGGCGGACGCTATGGCCGAAAAGGCCGGTCGCAAAGTCGAGATTATCATCCCCCAGCGCGGCGAAAAGGCAGAGCTGGTGCAAAACGCTTTGCGTAACGCCCGCGAAAGCCTTGCCCGCAAGATGTCAGAAACCGCAACCCAAGCGCGCTTGCTGAAAGGCGTCGCAGAAGTGTTCGGGATGGAAAAAACCCCGCAACGGATTGAGGTTTACGACAACTCGCACATCCAA
>Ga0208660_1001042_pt1 | contig 11282 bp, 10 predicted proteins | sample DEB08_DNA_13_FD_184527 | JGI IMG/M metagenome (GOLD analysis project Ga0208660, IMG submission 184527) | Aqueous microbial communities from the Delaware River and Bay under freshwater to marine salinity gradient to study organic matter... | ecosystem: Environmental > Aquatic > Marine > Coastal ... | reverse complement strand
TGCACGTTTGATAGTACCATTACTATCATCACCTGTGAGAAAACCAGACATTATGCCTGCAGTTGCTCCAATTATTGCACCTTGTTTTGCATTGTAAGGATTGTCTGTACATGCCGATATGCAGAATAAACTTGTTGTTAGGATTGAAATTATCTTAAACGGTTTATGCAAAATATTGATCCTCATCTAATTATAATAGTATGATTATTTTAATCATTTTTTAAACAAGTTTCTATAAAAATAAAAATTTTTCACAATTCAGAAACTAAAAGATTGTTTTTAATATTTAGACCCCATCGATAACCACCCATGCCGCCTGATTTTCTTATTACTCTGTGGCACGGTATTAACAAGCAGATAGGGTTTTTCCCAATTGCAGTAGCAACTGCTCTAACAGCACTCGGATTTCCTATTTGATAAGCAATATCACTGTAGGTTGTTACTTTTCCAACAGGAATTTTAAGTAACGCTTTCCAAATACTAGTTTGAAAAGGACTGCCTATCATGTGAATATCTAGTGGATATTTATTTTCTAATATTGATGCTGCGTGATCAGATACAAAACTTTCATCATGATGAAAATTTGCATGCGGCCAGTATTTGAAAATATTTGATTTTATTGCTTCTTTATTAGAGTTGCCAGCAAAAGCTAAGCCACAAATACCGTTTTTTGTTGATGATAAAAGCATTGAACCATAAGGGCTCTTAAACCATCCGTAGGTTATTTCATGTGGTGCATTCGGTAAAGTTTCAGATATGATTTTTATATTTTGCGAATAATTTTTTGTAGATAATGATTTATGATTTACCAAGCGCTTTTTAAGAATTTCTTCTTTAATATCTTTATCAGTAGTTTCTTTTTCTTGATTAGATTTTTCCATTTTTTGATTTTGGTATAAAATTAAAAATTTAGCTACACATAATTTTAATACTTTACTTGGCAAAAGTATATTTTAATGACACAAGAAAGAATGCCAAAACAATTAAATTATCAGAATATATATGAAATTTTTTCACGCTTTCGTGAACATGAGGCAGAACCAAAGGGTGAACTTGATCATGTTAATGCATTTACGTTGGTTGTTGCTGTAGCCCTTTCGGCGCAATCTACTGATTTAGGTGTTAATAAAGCTACAAAGAAACTTTTTGCGATTGCTGACACACCAGAGAAGATGATTGCTTTGGGTCTGAATGGCGTTATGGAACATATTAAAACGATTGGGTTGTATCGCCAAAAAGCTAAAAACGTAATTAAAATGAGTGAACTTTTGATTGAAAAATACAATAGTGTTGTTCCTTCATCTAGAGCGGCTTTAGAAGGGTTGCCTGGCGTTGGCCGTAAAACTGCAAATGTTGTATTAAATATGTGGTTTGGGCAACCAACTCAGGCTGTTGATACACATATATTACGTTTTGGAAATCGATCTGGAGTTGCAATAGGCAAAGATGTTGTGGCGGTTGAGAGAGCAATTGAAGATCATGTGCCTGCAGAGTTTCAACACCATGCACATCATTGGATGATATTACATGGCAGATATACTTGTAAGGCGCGCAAACCAGTTTGCATGAATTGTATTATTGAAGATTTATGCCAATTTGAGGAAAAAATCATTGAGTAAGAATTATAAAGTAGTTGGAATAGGCAATGCGATTGTTGATGTGTTGGCAAAATGTAGTGATGAATTTTTAATATCTAAAGGTATTGAAAAAGGCATCATGCAGTTAATTGATACACCTCGTGCGGCAGAAATATACAGCTCAATGGATGCTGGCGTCGAAATATCTGGTGGATCTGCAGCCAATACGATTTCGGGTATAGGGACGGTTGGTATAAAAACAGCATTTGTGGGTAAAGTTAAAGATGATCAATTAGGTCAGATCTTTGCTCATGATATACGTGCTCAAGGTGCAGATTTTAATACTCCGATGGTAAGCTCTGACTCAAATGATGAGACAGGTAGGAGTATGATACTAGTAAGCCCAGATGGTGAAAGATCTATGAATACTTATTTAGGCGTCGCAAACCAGTTAAATGTAACTGATATTGATCCTGATTTAATGGCAGATACAGATTGGCTATATTTAGAAGGTTATCTATTTGATCGTCCAGATAGCCAAGCAGCATTTATACGTGCTGTAGAATTATGTAATGGTGCAGGTGGTCAATCGTCACTTAGCTTATCTGACCCTTTTTGTGTTGAACGCCACCGCGAGGCATTCCAAGATTTAATTGCAAATCATATAAACATGTTATTTTGCAATGAACATGAACTCTTATCCATGTATGGTGGTAAAAGTTTAAATGAAGCAATTGAAGTTGGAGCGCAATATGTTGATATTTTAGTTTGTACAGCTGGTGCTGAAGGAGCTTACATTGCTAGTGGTGGAGAAACTATTCATGTATCTGCAAATCCAGTTAATGTTGTTGATGCAACAGGTGCGGGTGACTTGTTTGCTGCAGGTTTTTTGGCAGGTTTGTCGCAAAATAAAGATCTTGAAGTTTGTGGAAAGATGGGATGTGTTGCTGCAGCTGAAGTAATTTCTAGCATGGGCGCGCGACCTAAGAATAATTTGCAAGATTTATTTGATATTAATAAGCTATAGAAAGCTGTAAAATAAAAGAGACATAAAATTATGGCGTATAAATATGATGATGAAAATATATTTGCAAAAATTCTACGAGGAGAAATTCCAAATGATACAGTCCTTGAAAATGAATATGCATTAGCTTTTCGTGATATAAATCCACAACGCCCACATCATGTCCTGATAATTCCAAAGGGTCGATACGTAAGTTTTGATCATTTTGCAAAAGAAGCAGCTGATGATCAGATAATTGGCTATATACAAGCCATAGGAGCTGTATGTGATTTACTTAATGTTTCCATTGATAATGGTGATGGATTTAGAATGATTGCAAATAGTGGTGAGCACGGTGTTCAGGAAGTTCCACATCTTCATGTACATATATTAGGTGGAAGCTCCTGTGGGAGGATGATTCAATCATAAATATAATACCTCAATTGGCTATGATATTAAATTATTATTAAGGAAGATATTAATGAGTAAGCTTTCAAAAGAAATTAAAGAAGTAACAGGATCACGTGTGGCCTGCGATGGTGGCATTGGCGGCCATCCTCGTGTTTGGTTGCAAATTCCTGATGATCAAGGTTGGGTTGAATGCCCATACTGTGATTGTAAGTACGTACAAAAAAATCATATCAATAAAGGTTCTTAAATCGTGTCGTTTGGTAAAGGTCATCATCTTCATTTAATCGATGGTTCTGGATTCATTTTTCGGGCTTATCATGCTTTACCGCCTCTTACACGTAAATCTGATGGTCTGCCTGTTGGTGCAGTAAGTGGATTTTGTAATATGCTCTTCAAAATTATTGAGGACCAAAAAGGATCTAATGCACCTACTCATTTAGTGGTTGTTTTTGACGCAAAAGGTAAAACATTCAGATCTGATATTTATCCTGAATACAAAATGAATAGGCCACCTGCACCAGAGGATTTAATTCCCCAATTCCCACTAACTCGAGACGCGACTAGAGCTTTTGGATTAGCTTGCATTGAGCAAGAAGGTTTTGAAGCAGATGATATTATGGCAACTTTAGCAGTTCAAGCTCGTGAGGCTGGTGGCCACGTCACTATTGTTTCTTCGGATAAAGATTTAATGCAACTTGTTGGAAATGGTGTTGAAATGTACGATGCCATGAAAAATAAACGAATTGGTCCTGAGCAAGTAGAAGAAAAATTTGGAGTTGCTCCTAACCGTGTCATTGATGTGCAATCACTTGCGGGTGATAGTGTGGACAATGTACCTGGGGCACCAGGTATTGGTGTGAAAACTGCAGCACTTTTAATTAATGAATATGGTGATCTTGATAGTCTTTTAGAGCGTGCCTCTGAAATTAAACAGCCAAAACGAAGAGAAACATTAATCGATAATGCGGATCAAATTCGTACAAGTCGTGACCTTGTTACATTAAAAACAGATATGGAAATGGATTGTGATTTTGATGATTTTCAAGTGCAAGCCCCTAATCCTGAAGTTGTATTGAAATTTCTTGCTGAAATGGAATTTAGAACTATGTCTGCTCGTATAGCAAATAAGCTTGGTGTTAGTGCTCCAGAAATTTCTTCAGACAGAATTAATAATGAAGATCAGATAACAGAAGCAGAGCCTATTTCTATCAATACAGAAAAATATGAACTTATTGATAATGTTAATGACTTAAATCGCTGGGTAACAAAAATATACCAGCGTGGTTATGTTGCTGTTGATACAGAGACTACTGGATTAAATGACATGATTGTTGATTTAGTTGGAATATGTCTGTCAGTAGAAATTGGAGAAGCTTGTTACATTCCTGTTGGCCATACTAATGGTGAGGATGACTTGTTTGGAGGTGCGTCTCTTTGTAATGGTCAAATAAACCTTGATGAAGCGTTAGAAATTTTACGGCCTGTTTTGCAAGATCCTTCAATTATAAAAATTGGTCAAAATGTTAAATATGACACAAAAATATTTGCAAGGTATGATGTTAATTTAGCTCCAGTAGATGACACTATGTTGCTCTCCTACGCAATAAATGGGGGCAAACATAATCATGGTATGGATTATCTTTCAGAAAGATACTTAAATCATAAGCCTATAAGTATAAAAACTTTATTAGGATCTGGAAAATCTGCTATTACTTTTGATAAAGTATCAATTAATGATGCGGTAAATTATGCTGCTGAAGATGCTGATATTACGCTCCGACTTTGGAAGCTATTTAAGCCAATGTTGCATGAGAGCAGTGTGACTAAAGTTTATGAAACATTGGAAAGACCTCTTATACCTGTATTGGCTAAAATGGAAATGAATGGCATTAAGGTTGACCGAAATACATTAAGCCGAATGTCTAATAACTTTGCACAATCAATGTCTGGACTTGAAGCAGAAATCTATAATTTAGCAGGCCAAACTTTTAACGTTGGATCACCAAAACAATTAGGTGAAATATTATTTGATAAATTAGAATTGCCAGGCGGGAAAAAAGGTAAAACAGGTGCGTATGGTACTGGTGTGGATGTATTAGAGGATTTGGCGTCAGAGGGCCATGAGCTACCTGTTAAAGTGCTTGATTGGCGTCAAATGTCCAAATTAAAGAGTACTTATACAGATGCCTTGCAAGGTCATATTAATCCAAATACTGGGCGAGTACATACATCATATGTAATATCGGGTGCATCAACTGGGCGCCTGTCTTCAACTGACCCAAATTTACAAAATATACCAATACGATCTGAAGCAGGCAGAAAAATTCGTGAAGCTTTTATTGCTGAAGAAGGTAATGTTTTGCTTTCCCTTGATTATAGCCAAATTGAACTTCGTATTTTGGCACATATAGCTAAAATTGATACTCTCAAACAAGCATTTCATGAAGGCCAAGATATTCATGCACTTACAGCATCGCAAATGTTTAATGTTCCATTGGAGAATATGGATCCAATGGTTAGGCGCCAAGCAAAGGCAATAAACTTTGGTGTTATTTATGGTATAAGTGGGTTTGGACTTGCTAGAAATCTGCGTATACCTAGAAAAGAAGCGCAATCGTTTATTGATACGTATTTTGAAAGATTCCCAGGGATTAGAACTTATATGGATGAAACGGTTAGTTTTGCCAAAGAAAATGGATATGTTGAAACCTTATTCGGTAGAAAAATTCATACCAGTGAAATCAATGCAAAAGGACCACAAGCGGGTTTTGCAAAGCGAGCTGCTATAAATGCACCAATTCAAGGAACAGCAGCAGATGTTATTCGGCGTGCGATGGTGCAAATGCCGAATGCTATTTCGCATTTGCCAGCTAAAATGTTGCTTCAGGTGCACGATGAATTAATATTTGAAGTTAATAAAGATGCTCTAAATGAAACTATAGAAGTCGTAAGAAATATAATGGAAAAAGCAAGTGAGCCAGTTGTTAAACTTGATGTACCATTAGTTGTTGATGCTGATTTTGGTAATAATTGGGCAGACGCGCATTAATTAAATAATTTTAGATTCTGAGTTTTTTGCAAATTTATTAATCTTGTGTTATAATGATACTAATATTTATTTCATTAGTATTTGAAAGTACATTTTCATATGGATAGTAAGCTTGCATCTAGAAAACTTGGTTATGGATTTTCCTCGCAATATCAAGAAATCGCATTGTCTGATTTTGTTGCTAACGCAAAAAAGGAATTAGAAGTTGTACCAAAATTTGATCCTTGGCGTTTAATTTCAGTAGAAAGAAAAAAGAAGAGATTTTTTGATAATCAAAGTAAAGAAGATGCAATAAATGATGAAAAAGTATTTACAAAAAAATACAAAAAATCACTCCAGAAATATTTAAAATTAGCTGATTTTTATAAATCCACAATCGATGGTGATTTTGGTAGAGGTACACGTGCCGCAATAAGTAATTGGCAAATAAGCATAGATAAAGATGGAACAGGCTATCTTACAAAAAAACAAATAAAGCTTCTTAAGCAGCAATTTGGAGGTTATTTGGGTTATAATTACCCAAAAGAAATGCAAAACCTTTCAACCTGGGATTTATCATCATCAGATTTAAGATATCCCACAAGTGTTAAATTGGCAGTGGAGCATCGACATGAAATTGATATTGAAAGAGAGCGCCTCAGAGCACTTTTGGCAGCAGGTGAAATTACAAATAATGAACTTCAAAGGCTATGGTGGAAAAAGTATAATGCTTTTTCTTGGTGGCGAGATACTCAAACACGATCTATAGATGTCGTATATGGTGATACCCCAACATTTAACAGATTTTGGCATTTTTGGATAAACTATTTTCCAATAAATGCTCATGCTATTGAGGGAGAATTATTTGGCAATTATTACCTTACTATCAGGGAAAATATGGCCTCTAGCTTTAGTGAATTACTTTATGATGCTACTAGGCACCCAGCAATGCAGAGTTTTTTAGATAATTCAGATAGTACTGGGCCCAATTCAAGGCGAGCAAGGGATATTAAAAAAAATCAAGAAAAAGAAATTGCTGCAATTAATGAAAATTTAGCAAGAGAATTATTAGAATTATTTACACTGACACCAGCTGCTGGATATACACAAGATGATGTTAATGGAACCGCCTATGTTCTGACCGGATGGGGGCAATTGTGGGATGATGATGTTAAAGATGGATATTTTAATGATTACCGACATGAGCCTGGAGCTCATAAAGTTTTAGGAAAGAAATATAGAGGTAAACCTAAAGGAAAATTAAAAGCTTTATGTAACGATCTTGCTAAACACCCTATGACTGCGCGACATATAGCAAATAAATTGTGTCTTCATTTTATAAGTGACACACCATCTGAAGAAGCAATACAGCTTATAGAAAATGTATATAATCAATCTTCTGGTGATTTGATCAAAACTCATCATGCAGTTGTAGACGCAGTAATAAAGTATGGCGATACCTCGACAAAATTTTTACAGCCAGAACTTTGGTTTTTTAATGTTCACAAAGCAGTAGGTGGTGGTTTGCCATTAAAGTTCTTAGGGCAAAGTGACAATTGGGGGAATGATCAAACAAATAATATTTTATATGAAATGGGGCATTTAAATTCTCGCACACCCCAACCAAATGGTTGGTCTGACCTAGCAGTTGATTGGTTAACTCCAGAGATGATGGATCGAAGAGTTCGTTATATAATCCAACTTTCACCAAAACTTGAATATAAATTAAAATTTGATCCTGATGAGTACGCGATTAATTTTTTTGGAAAAGACAGTGCAGAAGCTGCAGATGTAAAAGCAGCACCGACATTTACGCGTGCATGTTTGAAAATATTTTGTCACCCTAAGTTTATGAGGACATAAAATGAAACGTAGAAATTTTTTAAAAGGATCACTTGGCACTTTATATATGATGGCAAGTCCAAATATGGCTTTTCCAGATGTAAAGCTAACAGACAAAAGATTATTAGTTGTTCTTTTAAGGGGAGGTTTGGATGGTTTGGCTACCATACCACCTCTGGGTGATAAAAACTTATCCAAGATTAGAAAAGATGTTTTGGTTCAAGGTGCGAATAACTTAGATGGCTTTTTTGGTATCCATCCAAACTTAAAATTTTTAGAAAGTGAATACCAAACAGGTAATGCTGCTTTTGTTCATGCTACATCATTCCCATACACTGGGCGTTCTCATTTTGACGGACAAAATATAATGGAAACAGGATCAGAACAGGCATATGCAGTAACGTCAGGATGGGTGGGCCGTGCTATGAACGCAGCTGGATTTTCTTCATTGGCTGTGTCACTGCCAATTCCAATTATTTTGAGAGGCAATGAAGTAAACAGTAATTATTTTCCAACTAATTTCGCTAAAGCTTCCAAAATACATTACGCTGATGTTGAAAGAATGTGGCAATCAGATAGTCAGCTAAAAGGAATGTTAAAAGATATATCATCGCGTGAAATGCATAAACCAGGCCGCGGTGATACAAGGGAATTGGTTTCATTTGCAGCAAAAGAAATGCACAAACCTAATGGTCCTAGAGTTGGTTTATTGGAAATTGATGGCTTTGATACACATGCCCTCCAGGGCAATGAGCAAGGAGATCATGCTGAGTTATTAGAAGATTTAGATAATATTCTTAATAGTTTCAAAAGAGATATGGGCTCATTATATGACGATACGGTTATTGTTACTGTGACAGAATTTGGCAGAACTGCATTTGAAAATGGAACTCAAGGAACGGATCATGGCTGGGCCAGTTCTATGATATTGGCTGGAGGTCTAGTTGAGGGTAAGCAGGTTGTTTCAGATTGGCCAGGCTTAGAAAAGCGGAATTTATTTGAAGACAGAGATTTAAAAATGACTATTGATGCTCGAGATATTTATGCAGAAGTAGTTAAAACAGTTTTTGATTTAGATGATGATGTGATTTCTGAGCATGTTTTTCTTGGTTATAAACCTGAAAAATATCATGGGCTGCTTAAAAAGTCATAAATGTTTAAATTATTTAATTCTTGAATGATAATTTTTTTTATTTACGATGGTTTTAACTTATATCTTTCTGATATGAGTTAAAATTTTATTGAGATTGCTTTATTCAAAAGCAGTATTTGACAAAAACCTAAGATATTAAGCGCCTCAATTTATTTAGGGAGAAAAGAATGTCGAATTTATATTCAAAAAACTTTGATAATGCTGATGAAGTGAAAACACCACCAAAAGCAAGAGTAGATATTGTAAAATTAGGAAATATCAATGCATCAAAATTAGTTCTTCAACCAGGCTGGGTATGGTCAGAATGTATCAAGCCAACAGTTGGGGGACATAGTTGTCAGGCAGGCCATGTTGGTGTTGTTATATCAGGCCGCCTAGGCTGCTCACATGATGATGGATCAAAAATTGAAGTTGGGCCTGGAGATGCTTACTATTTTGCCCCTGGGCATGATGGTTGGGTCGTTGGTGACGAACCATGTGTAATGTATGAAATTGTTGAGGCTGGTAAAGATTTTGGCCCATGGACAAAGGCTAATTAATTGCTTTTATCAATATCTGGGATGCAAGATATCTCAGATATTGATAAAAGTTATAACTTTTTTAATTCAATTCAGCTTCTGGAATGATTGGAAAAAATATTCCACTTGAGCGTATTCCAAACCAATCAATCCCTTCCAAGTTTTGCACAGAACCAAGCTCCACAAGTCTATAAAAGCTTTTTCGATCAATGAGTGCCTCTAAATTTGATCTTATCAAGATATATGGACTAGGTTCGCCTGTCCCTTCATCACGAAGAACTCTAATAGGATTATCCTCACAAGCGATTGCCTCGTCACCTACGTGAGTATGAAAATTAATTATTTGGTTTAATCCCTCATTTTTCACATCAAAATCAACGGCTAAAAATGGGGCATCATCAACAATAATTCCAACTTTTTCTACAGGGGTTACTAGAAAGTAATCATCTCCATCTTTTCTAATAATTGAGGAAAATAGTTTTACTAAGGGTGCTCTGCCAATCGGTGTTCCCAAATAAAACCAAGTACCATCTCTTGCAATCCGCATATCTAAGTCTCCACAAAACGGTGGATTCCAAAGGTGTACAGGTGGTGGGCCTTTTTTTGCTGCAGTCATAGCTGCTTGAACTATGCTATCAGAATTTTTTTTCTTCAAATTTTTTTTCATGGTGCTTTTCAACAATATATTTATATATAAATATTGATATTAAGGCTGTGTAAAGTTTTATTATAGTAAGTAAATTCTATTGATAACATGAATAAATTATAATCAAGTATCGTAATTATACTACTGTTAGGCTACATCTTCAAAAAAAGCTTGCCTTTTATAATTGGTAATATTATTTTACCAATATGAAAAGGATATCTTAAATGGAAATGCCAATCCCTAGTGCTGCAGTGTTGAGTAAAAAATCACATATTGTGCGACGATTAAATAAAGTTTTGCCAGCTGAATCAGTAATTTCAGAGGAACATGAAACGCGAGCCTATGAATGTGATGCTTTAACTGCATACCGATGTTTGCCGATGATTGCTGTATTGCCTGAAACAACAAAACAAGTCTCGGACATTCTTAGAATATGCCATGAGGAAGGTGTTCCTGTAGTTCCTCGAGGATCTGGTACATCCCTAGCTGGTGGAGCGATGCCAACAGCTGATTGTGTAATTTTAGGTGTGGCCAAATTAAATAATGTTTTAGAAACCGATTATGACAATCGATTAATTCGTGTGCAATCTGGTCGCACAAATCTTTCTGTTTCAGGTGCTGTAGAAGAAGATGGATTTTTTTATGCTCCAGATCCAAGTAGCCAACTTGCATGTGCAATTGCAGGAAATATTGGGATGAATTCTGGAGGAGCCCATTGTCTAAAATATGGTGTCACAACAAATAATTTAATGGGTGTCACCATGGTAATGATGGATGGTGAAATTGTTGAGATTGGTGGAAATCACCTCGATTCTGCTGGTCTTGATTTGCTTGGGCTAATTTGTGGCTCAGAGGGTCAGTTGGGTGTAGTAACTGAAGCCACACTTCGCATTTTAAGCAAACCAGTTGGAGCAAGACCTGTTCTGATTGCATTTGATAAAAATGAAGTTGCTGGAGCATGTGTCGCGGATATCATAAAAGCTGGAGTGCTTCCTGTAGCTATGGAATTCATGGATCGCTTGTGTATCGAAACAAGTGAAAACTTTGCAAATGCAGGTTATCCAGATGCCGAAGCTCTTTTAATTGTAGAAGTTGAAGGCTCGG
>Ga0208660_1001036_pt1 | contig 11295 bp, 18 predicted proteins | sample DEB08_DNA_13_FD_184527 | JGI IMG/M metagenome (GOLD analysis project Ga0208660, IMG submission 184527) | Aqueous microbial communities from the Delaware River and Bay under freshwater to marine salinity gradient to study organic matter... | ecosystem: Environmental > Aquatic > Marine > Coastal ... | reverse complement strand
CGCCAAAGTGTGTTGACCAATCGGTCATAGCATTATACACAGCCCACCAATTAGCACCTAAACGGTTTTTGTATATTGAATCATACATTCTCCAGATATAATTTAGATTTTCATTGCGTCTTGGTAGTTTGTGTAACAGATCAGCAGGGCTATAGCTATGCGAAAAGCTTTTAGAACCTAGCTTAACGTCCAAGGCATCCGCAAAGAAGTAGAAAGCCTCCATGTCTCTGACCTGAGTACCCTGCCAAGCCTTCCATAGTTCACGCTCATTGTTGAAGACATCTAAAGACTTAACAATTATATTAGCACCGTATTCTATGTCCAAGGACTGAGTGTGCTTAGCCTTGTAGATGGCTACCTCACCGCTGACAAAGACCTGTAGATTTGTACACGCTGATTGAACTGCGGCAACACTAATCATGAACGGCCAAGTACCGTCAAAGGATGAGGTCGATAACAGACTAAGACTAGCCCTGTCGCCATCCCCTGTTTCGTATGTATGAGCAGGGAGGTTGTACTGCACAAAACATCTAGCACCGTCATGACTAGTTCTTATTTGTTCTGTGAGTCCAACGGTATTTAGATCAGAACGCTCCAAGATATTTCGGGTATTGTCTATCATCTTCTTGGGTGCTACAGGTTTATACCCACGGCCATGAACTCCTAACTCTGCCGCTGTGTCAGTCCTATAGATTATATTTTTAGAACTTTCATAAGCATCTAAATAAATTAAAGGCGCAACCTCTATATCAAAATCAGCATCACCATATCCACCATTCCTTAAACCTTGAACGGCACTTGCATTACTAAACATATTATGTACTGTATTCATTTCACTTCTCCAGTTTTAGTTTAAATATTATATAACAATTACATTTACACATCAAGCTAAAAATAACTTGACCACATTTTAAAACTCTTTATAATAACCTTTAAAGGTTTTAAAGTTTTTATTCATTCATATTCATCCTTATTCATATTCATCTAAAGGATATTCATAATCATCTTCTAAATCTTTAAAGGTTATAAAGTCTTTATAGCAGTGCATACAGAGTTGATTGCTCAATGGATGATCAAAATAATCTGTTAAACACATACTACATTCTAAGACTCTTCCTACTCTTTCCGATCTAATCGCCATTGAGTGTGTCCTCGTCTTTAGTTATTAGTGTTGCTGATACTGGTGCTGTTTCTACAACAGCGATACCGTACTTGTGCCACTTGTCCCGAATGTCGGGGTTGTTTGCAAACTTCTGCGCCTCTTCAGGACTTGATGCCGCAACATCTACATAGTACCCAATCAACTCAGACATTAACACCTTGTATTTATATACTGGTTCTGATGTGTCGATTATGCCTTTCATAATTTAAAAGTCTCCATAGTAAGTGCTAACTGTTCTTGAATCTCACGCAATCTGCGGTAGTCACGGCTTAAAAGATCACCTGCTCTGTCGCTCAAATCTTCAATATTCATATCAGCATGAAGACAACTCCGCATCTCCTCTAGTATAGCTATTAGAACCTCGTAGTTTTCATTTGTTAAAACTGTTACATCGCCTGAAATTGTAATCATCTTCTGTGTTCCTTATAGTTGGGGTCAATAGTAGTTAATTTTTTACGCAACCACTCCATCGAAATGATTTCGTATTTGCCTTCTAAGTTGCCAGTAGGTTTAGAATAATTTAAAGATATAAAGTTATCGTCTACTTCGGTATGTTGATAACGTGTCATACGATTGTATAGAGTTTTGTACTGCGGCTCAGTAGCTTCAGCATATTCTCTCAAAGTATAATAACTACCTGTCTTTAAATTAGGATGTTCTCCTACAAACTTATAGTTTTTAACTCTCACCGCTATCTCCTAAATAAGTTATAATATAAAACACACCACCTCTTTTCCCTATCTTGTGTGCGTCCTCTAGGGTTGAGGCGTACTGAGTACACCCCATTTCACTCCAATCAATTGCCCACATATTATCTCTCCACTGTTACTTTAAAGTCTATTGAATCAAGTTCAGCCATGACCGCATCCATGACCTTGGTTTCTAATGCATCATCTATCATAACTTCAATGCTATAGGTATCTGGTATGTCTTCAATTGCTGATTGAGCATCTTCAACTTCTGATTCTAAATCATTGAATCTGCTTTCTAAGTCTTCGATAGTATTTTTAAACTCTTCGAGGGCTTGATCACCTTCAAACATAGACTCTTCTACACTACTATCGCCAAGTTCTAACATACGCCTTTCAAGTGTTGCGATTCTTTCAGCATCGCGGATATGTATCTTCTCCATCTCGTTAAATTTAGTCTCAAAGATTGCGTTCTTGCTACTTGCAAAAATTCTCAGATCAATCCACTCTTCTACTGCTTCAATTAAAGTCTTCATTATCTTCTCCAGTTTATTTAAGTTTAAATTATGCCACAACTTCTATGACATCTGTTACAAAATAATCTCTGTGTACCACATCAGCATCTTCTGGCACACCCTCAATGTTTATAATTTCCATAGCTACATCTTCAGCAGTAGCTAGATCATGTACATCATAAACTTCTATTACTATACCTACTTCGTAGGCTATTGATACTTTAAAATTACTCATCTCATTCTCCAGTTAAATAACTATAGTGAACTTCGCTTACATGATTCGCATCTCGCCATTTTGTAGACTTTGTAGCTAAGAAACTACACCAACTATTCCACAAATTCTCTGTGCCATATTCATGACAGATTTGAATATAGTTACGAATCTTTTTAACATTAGCGTCTAAACCCTTGATAGTCTTAGGGTTTTTAGCCAACACAAAATCTTTAGCATCTAAATTATACATTTTAATGTTGTGACTATCCATGCATCCAACTAAACCCGCTGTCAACTGGCACATAAATCCTGCTTTAGCCATGCCTAAACCATCAACTCGTAAGAAGATTTTCATCAGGCTCATAGCTTTACTGGCATCTGTTTTGTTGCTGTTGATTACAGCCATGACTTGAGCATACATTTTATGCTTATTAGATTCTAAATATATATAAGTGTCTTTCTTAAAACCCCAAAGGGCTTTAGCTTGTAGCTTATTAGTTCTAACATCTTTCATCTGCTCACCTATATTTAACCACGGTTGTCGGATGCTTAGTACTGTCATTAAAGTTACAGCGCACATATTGTCTGCTGATTGTTGTGCATATTTTTGTACTGCTACTGCGTGTTGAATGTACATAGTTTTATCTCCAAAAAAAGCCCTCCGAAGAGGGCAAGCTAGGGGGTTTAATTTATAATATTCCTGCCATCAGTGTACCACTGTCATATGGCTCAGCATAATAGCCGTGTTTGTGTAACATATCTTCTAATTCTTTATGGACATCTTGGTCATCGTTCCAATAATCAAATAACGGTAAACCATTAGGGGCTAATCCCTCTTCTGAACCTTTAAACCACATACCACCAGTATATTCAGAATCACCATAAAATTCTGCACTATCTACAGCTTTTAATTCAGGAAAAGTTTTATTTAATAACTCTATTACTTCATTATGATTCAACATTTTCAAGTTCCTCATTAACCATTTTACATGCCAGATTCCAAGCCATCATTGCTGATAACCACGCTACAGATTTTTCACTTCCACTAAAACTATTTAATCTTTCTACCAGATCGTCCATATCTTCTGGGGTTACAAAAGCAGTTGAGCCTTTAATTTCCATCATTTTTCTCCTTAGTACTAGTTAATTTATTGAAGCCTACTACTAACGTAATAGGCTTTATAAATTTACTATACTTGAGTCCATTTCAAACCACAAACACTAGGGAAATATTCTCTATTGTGTGTGTTAGTTATATCAGCTACCCAGATTCTACCACTGCTACTAGGTTTATGTGGCGGCACTCCACCTTTAACCACATAGTTCTGTCCATCTCTATCTTGAACTAGTTCATTTTGCCAGACATCTTTCTGGGTGAATTGGTGGATAAGCTTATAGCCTTTTTTAGATATATTCATACTATTTAGTCCTTTCAAGTTTAAAGATTAAAGTCCATAGACCTATATTTACTACAATACAAACAACTAACGCTAAATATTCCATAGTTTTATACCTCTGATTCTTTTGGTTTGTCCTTAATTGAGGCACTATCCCTCTCTTCTTGGGTAAGAAAGATAGAATCTTCATTTGCTTCAGTGTTTTCTGTCCAGTTTTCTGGTAGTTGTTTCATAACATTCGCCTTATAAATTCTATTAAAGCCATCCTTGGCCGTTGATAATTCTATTTACTTGCTCAGGATTGCAAGGATTGCATCAAGCTTAGTGTCAACCTCAGAGACTTTAGTCTCAAGCGTAGTAATTCTATCGTCCATCTTCTTAGCTACGCTATTCACTGGAGTAGATTTCTTCGCTTTAGCCTTCGGCTTGTTAACGTCTAAGGCTATTTCAGCATCTTTGATGCTTTGCTTAGCGTCTACTCTAGCAACAATATCTAAAGCCTTCTTCGAAGGTTTAGACCAGTCTGCTTTAGGCTTCGCCTTGGCTTTGGTTTTCTTAACAGCCTTCGGCTTCCGTACAAGTTCTAAGAACTGAGCCGGAACAACCTGATGGTTAAAGAAGTCTGTGACTTCACCGTGGGTCATATGGGCATCCTGATCGCCATAGAATTTATTCACGATGGCGTTGAAGACCTTGGTCAGACCATATCTCTCCGAAGGAGACTTGGCGTGAATGTTGGCAAAATGACAAGCTACTCCGTAGACTTGTTTGGCTGAAGCAATGCGGTTGTTGTCGATCATAAGAAAATTATTCATAACGTATACCCTTTCGTTGTGTTGAGCCGAGATTGGCTGTCGTCGTTTTGACGTTTTCCAAGCTACAGAAGTGTCGATCTGCTGTCAACAACTTTCTGGTGCGCGATTTTACAAAGTAAAACACGCGAAGAAAGCCTGCATCACCTAAGCGCATAACGATCACAGGAGCGCGTTAAAGTCAGTGATACTGACGGTATACGTGAAGACTTTAAAAGTCTTTAGAAGGGCTTTGAGACGGTCTGGGGAGCATTGCAACTCTCCCTTCGGGAGTTTTAATTTGGAAGTCTCTGGAATCTCTGGAGGAATTAATCTTTAGATTAAAGAATCTGGTAAGGCTTTGAAATCCTTGGAAGTCTTTTTAGAGATTCTAAAGAATCTTTAAAGTCTTTGAAGCTCCCTAGTCTAGTAAACTAGAACCAAAGACTCTGAAGACTTTAAAAGTCTTTTAGGTGTGCGCGATAGAGGCTATCAAGGCTGTCAAGACTTTTAAAGTCTTTAGGGGCGGGCAGGTGGCCATACCCCCACCCCCCTATATATATACAATCTTATACATTTTGGGAAGGTTTAGCATGTATACCAGATAGGGGCGGGGCTTTAAAGACTACAAAGGAAATAACAAGGAGGGGTGTTTGAGATTATATTCACTGTATGCATATATTTGAGATATGTATATATAACCCCCGTGGGCTTAATATCTATTATACTGCGATATTGGGGTTTTGTCAAGAACTTTCTTACATTTATTTATACTAAAAAGTAATAAAAAGCTTGACAAATGCTCAGATCGCAGTATAATAGTATACATGACAAACAATAAAGAACTAACAACCAAGCAACAATCATTTTTAGATAGCTTAGTAACCTGCAACGGTGATACGAAGCTTGCCGGAGAAATGGCAGGCTATTCGCCTTCAAGCGTTAATAGCGTTGTTAAGAGCCTAAAGACTGAGATACTAGATTTAGCTACAAATATATTGGCTCAAAGCGCCCCTAAAGCCGCTATGAAGCTTGTACACATCATGGACAGTGCAGAACCTATCCCGCAAGCTAATATGCGTATACAGGCCGCACAGACCATCCTAGACCGTGTAGGCTTAGGCAAGACAGATAGGCTTGATGTAACCGTTAATACTAGTGGTGGTTTATTCATACTCCCCGCTAAAAATGAAACAGTAATAGAAGGTAATTATGAGGAGGTCTAGTAGCACTATTCCTTTTGGTTATAAGCTAGACGAGTCTAATAACGAAATGTTAGAGAGCGTCCCTGACCAACTAGAAGCTTTAAATAAGATACTTCCTATGATTAAAGATCGTACAATAAGTCTACGCGAAGGAAGTTTATACCTCGAAAGCATTACAGGCCGTAAGCTCTCGCACATGGGCTTAAAGAAGATAGCAGACAAACATGCAGAATGATTGGGATATTAATCCTGATGGCTATCTCAAAGACGAAGAAGGTAATTTCGTACTTAAAGTGGATGGGACACCGCGCAAAAAGGCAGGTAGAGCGAAAGGGTCTAAAGGAAGAGGTTACACCTACCACTCAAAAACTAAAGCAAAGATGGACGCAGAAAAGAAAGTCCGCGAAAAGAAAAAGAAATTAAAGGCGGCCCAAGCTAAAGTTGATGGTTATAAAAAAACAATAAGTAAAACCAACAAAACTTTAATCCAACTAGCTAACGATAAAGCCAGTAAGATTATAAGTTCGGAAGACTTAGAAGACCTTCCAACAGCTTTAGCAACTGAAGCTCAAGAGGATGTTATCTTCAAGGCCAACGAAGGCCCACAGGAAGACTTCCTCGCCGCAGGAGAGACAGATGTCCTGTACGGTGGAGCCGCAGGGGGTGGTAAGTCCTACGCTATGCTTGTAGACCCATTACGTTTTGCCCACAGACCCGCTCACAGAGGTCTAATCATAAGACGCTCGATGCCCGAACTACGAGAGCTTATAGACAAGAGTAGAGAGTTGTACCCGAAAGCATTTCCGGGATGTAAGTACAAGGAAGTAGAGAAGCTTTGGAACTTTCCAAGCGGAGCAAAGATTGAGTTTGGATTCTTGGAGCGTGATGCAGACGTATATAGGTATCAGGGCCAAGCATATAGTTGGATAGGGTTTGATGAGATTACGCATCTGCCCACAGAGTTCGCTTGGAACTACCTAGCTTCACGGTTAAGGACGACCGACAGTTCCATTACGCCTTACATGCGTTGTACGGCGAATCCCGGCGGTTCGGGAGCTACATGGGTTAAGAAGCGTTACATAGACCCTGCACCCGCTCACGAGTCTTTTAAGGGTGAAGATGGACTTACAAGAAAGTTTATACCCGCTAGGCTACAGGACAATCCTTTCCTAGCAACAGATGGACGATACGAACAGATGCTAAAGGCTTTGCCGCCTACACAGCGTCAGCAACTCCTAGAAGGTAATTGGGATGTTGCAGAAGGTGCGGCATTTACGGAGTTTGTCCCGCAGTTACATGTTATTACGCCTTTTGAAATACCAGTACATTGGGAAAGGGTTAAAGGCATTGACTACGGTTATGCATCTGAAAGCGCCTGCATTTGGGCGGCTGTTGATCCTAGCGATGGAACCCTTATAGTGTATAGAGAACTATACCGAAAGGGCTTGTTAGGAACAGAGCTTGCAGATATAATAACTGAGATGGAACTAGCAGACCCCTTCAGCGTCCAAGGAGTGCTTGATACAGCGTGTTGGAGCCGAACTGGTACTACAGGCCCAACAATCGGAGAAACGCTTGTAAGAGCAGGACACAAGCTTAGAAGAGCAGATAAGAATAGGATACAAGGAAAAATACAAATCCACGAATACTTAAAAGTCATGCAAAGCGGTAGGCCCAGAATACAATTATTTAATACATGCCCTAACCTGATACGCGAACTACAAAGTATTCCTCTGGATAAACGCAACCCAGAAGATGTAGATACACATGCACCAGATCACGCATACGATGCACTACGTTATTTGATTATGTCTAGACCGCGTATAAACGATACGTTAAGTCAAATGAGACAATTCCACAGAGAAAGCAGTTATGCTCCAGTGGACTCAACCTTTGGATACTAAAGAAATATGAGTGAAGAGAACGAGTTATTCGGAAACGCAGGTGAGATTTATTTTGCGCCAGTAGAAGGCGAGAGTGGTCTTGACCTAACTCTAGAAGAGGATGTTCGCCTTAAATTTGTAGGTTTAGTTGAAGATCGTTTTGAGCAAGCTGAAAGAGCCAGAGAGCATGACGAGTCTCGTTGGCTTCAAGCCTATCACAACTTCAGAGGCTTGTACCCTAAAAATGTACGCTTCCGCGAATCAGAAAAGTCTAGAGTCTTTATTAAAGTAACTAAGACTAAAGTCATTGCGGCATTTGGTCAGCTAGTAGATGTTATGTTTGGCACTGGACAGTTTCCAATAGGCGTTAAAGAAACTAACATCCCTGAAGGTGTTTCAACATACAAGCATCTAGACAACGCTCCTAGCATCGAAAGCACCCCCGCACAAGAAAAAGAAAAAGAAGAAAAAGTAAATCCTTTTGATGTTGGATATGCAGGCGATGGCAAAGTTTTAAAAGCAGGGGCTACTTTCTCAGCAGGCGAATCAGTTTTAGAAGATGCTATAGAAAACTCAGACCTTACATTTAAAGATGGGTCGAATCCTGATCCACAAGCTTTACAGGTTTCTCCTGCTAAAGATGCCGCAAGACTGATGCAGAAATTAATACACGATCAAATCGAAGAGTCTAATGGCTCCTCAGAGCTACGCAACGCTCTCTTTGAGTCTGCGTTGTTTGGAACTGGCGTAGTCAAAGGCCCATTCAATTACAATAAAACTTTGAGCCGTTGGGAAAAAGACGAAGAGACAGGCGAAAGAAGTTACAACCCTTTGTTTGTTCGTGTCCCGCGTATTGAGTTTGTAAGCATCTGGGATTTCTTTCCTGATCCTAATGCTACAACAATGGATGACTGCGAGTATACGTTCCATCGCCACAAAATGAATCGTTCTCAGCTACGAGGACTAGCAAAACTTCCGCACTTTAATAAAGATCAAATCCGCGAATGTTTGCAGATGGGTTCTAATTATGTCGAAAAAGATTATGAGCTAGAACTAAAAGACGATCAACAAACAGAAGAATACGGAGATGGACTTTTTGAGGTTTTAGAGTATTGGGGTGTTATGGATGCACAATATGCCCGCGAAGCCGGAATGGAACTCCCAGACGAGGTAGACGATTTAGATGAAGTACAAGTTAATGCTTGGATTAGCAATGGTAAGCTTTTACGTGGGGTTGTTAATCCATTCACTCCGTATCGACTCCCCTACAATGCCTTTCCTTACGAGCGCAATCCTTATTCTTTCTTTGGTATTGGCGTTGCTGAAAATATGGACGACTCTCAGCAAATAATGAACGGCCATGCACGTATGGCAATCGACAACCTAGCATTGTCAGGTTCATTAGTTTTTGACGTAGATGAGTCAGCCTTGGTTGGTGGACAATCAATGGAAATATATCCCGGAAAAGTGTTTAGACGACAAGCAGGAATGCAAGGTCAAGCGATCCACGGCCTCAAGTTCCCTAACACTTCTCAAGAAAACATGATGATGTTTGACAAGTTCCGTCAGCTTGCAGATGAGCAGACAGGTATCCCTAGTTACTCGCACGGTCAAACAGGCGTACAAAGCATGACTCGTACTGCTTCTGGTATGTCTATGCTTCTAGGTGCGGCATCCTTAAACATCAAAACAGTAGTAAAGAACATAGATGACTTCTTGCTTAGACCGCTAGGAAAGTCATATTACCAATGGAACATGCAATTCTTTGAAGGCGATTTAGCTATTGAAGGCGATCTAGAAATAAATGCAATGGGAACTAATAGCCTTATGCAAAAAGAAGTACGTAGTCAGCGATTGACTATGTTTCTTCAGACTGCACAGAATCCTGCTATTGCACCGTTTGTTAAGATTTCTAAGATTGTTAGTGAGTTAGCGTACAGCCTTGATTTAGACCCAGATGAGATTCTTAACGATCCCGAAGAAGCGGCAATCATGGCACAAATAATAGGAGCGCAAAATGTTGGACAAGCAAATGGCGGCGAAGCTGTCGCCCCTGACGAGCAACAGGGAGCTATGGGAGGCGCTCAAGGAGCATCTCAACAACCTCAAGAACTTGGAGCTACAGGGACTGGCGGTGGCAACATCGGAACTGGAACTGTACCGCAAGCAGGGGAAAGTGAGTTCTCTGGCTAATTTGCTACAACTAAAAGATCAAGTGCGCGAAGCTAAACAAAGAATTGAGGATTGAAAAATGAAAGAAACCATAGATGACAGACGCTACAGAATGCAACAAGAAGAACTAGCCCGAAGAGCAAAGTTAGAAGCAGAGGCTCAAGCACGTAATGATGCAAACAACATGGCTTTAGAGTCAGGTGATGTTTCTCCAGAAGTTGAAGCAGAGTTAACAAGGTCACAAGCCGAAAAAGATATGGACGATAGTATGCGTAAAGCTGTCCCGCTAAATAAAGGTGGCATGCTAAAGTACAACGAAGGCTCAATGCTTGTAGCTCCTGAAATGGGCTTAGAAGACGATATGCCTGTAGACACTTACGATAACATCCCAGAAGATGAGAAAGAAGCGGCAGAGGCTTCACAGCTTCCAGATGATGAAATGGAAGAAGATTACACAGACTATGTACTAGAGCAGTCTCTAGACGTAGAAGAACAAGAATACTTAATGGGCGTTCTAGAAAATGACGAACGTCTAAGCGGCATCTTTGATAAGGTTATGGATGTTGCAGGAGAATTCTCCGGCGAAGGCGAAGTAGAAGGTCTTGGCACAGGAGTATCAGATTCGATTCCCGCAAGGTTATCGGACGGTGAATTTGTTTTCACCAAGAAGGCCACCGATCAATTAGGTGCAGATCAGCTACAAACTATGATGGACGATGCTGAGAAAGCCTATGATGGTGGTTTAATGAAGAAAGCATTTGGCGGCATGGTAGATGATTCAGTCGATGAAAGTCGAATGGGCATGTATTCAGACGAAGAAGAAGAAATCAAAAAACAAATGATTGACGCTAATCGTATGCCAAGTGTAAGATAGCGATAAGGCCACTCTATTTATAGACCCCTTATCATTTTTAAAACCTAGAGGCCACCTTGAAGTATCAAGACCCTGTACTGTAAACGCGAACAGCACAGCCACCTTGAAAGACTGACAAGCCCCAAAAGGAGTGTGATTATTATGTCCAATGCAATTGAACAACTTGAAGAACCAACTGCGAATCCGTATAACTCTAAAAAGGAATGGCACACACCAGATGCCCCCAATAGAGGTAAAGCAGATACGCTTTTCTTTGAAGAAAACTCACAGGCTACCCGCGAAGAAGCGGCCCCTGAACCAGAAGAGAAAGAAACCAAAGGAAGAACAAATTATAAAAAGCGATACGATGACCTAAAGAAACACTATGATCAGAAGATAGCTTCTTTTAAGCAA
>Ga0208660_1001035_pt1 | contig 11297 bp, 19 predicted proteins | sample DEB08_DNA_13_FD_184527 | JGI IMG/M metagenome (GOLD analysis project Ga0208660, IMG submission 184527) | Aqueous microbial communities from the Delaware River and Bay under freshwater to marine salinity gradient to study organic matter... | ecosystem: Environmental > Aquatic > Marine > Coastal ... | reverse complement strand
CTCACCCCTTTTTTTATGATCAATCAAACAAACAAACCGATCATTATTAAAGAGGTTTAAATTTTCAGTGCTAGAAAGTTCAACTTTATCAAACACAATATAAATTCCACAAATGATCATGTGATACTTGCCCGGCAAAAACTTTGCTTTTTTTATTTCAATCATTTTAATATCCTGTTATGTAAAAGACCCCGAAGGGTCTCTGTAAGTATTTAGACTTCATCATCATCGTAGTTGTTAGAAGGAGGTGGAGGAGCTGTCTTAACAACCTTCTCTTGGATACGCACACCTTCATACAGCTCAGTAAACAGCACTCGTACCTCTTTGTACCATGCAATAGCTTCAGTAACCTTCTCAGGGTTCAAGAGGTCTTTACCGTTATAACCGAGTACCGACTCAGCTAAGTTCATGCACTGCCCTACTTCAGCAGGATTAACATTGCCTCGTCTAGCTGGTGCTGATTGTTGTACAGGTTGCACTGCTTCTGCACAAGTAGCATCAGTGATGCTGAATGTCTTCTTCTTAATGTTCTTGAAGTCCCCATTTTGATCGTACATGAACTCAATTTCCATGCCCTTAGCTAACTGCGTCCAAGAGTTACCTGTCTTTATGTTCACTGCGTCCCGCTTTATAGAGCCATAGGAATACCAGTCGTCACCCATCTTTAAGCTGGCTCTATGTGTATTACCGAACTGGTCTTCTTTTTCCATCTCTTTAATGCTTACTGCTTCTACGTTACCGTTAATTGCTGGCATACTATTCTCCAAATGTGTATTTAAAATTAGCTTCTTCTAACCCAATAATTCTTGCATGTATTTCTTCAGCCGCCAACAGCGTCATAAAGAATTTACATTCACTACCTTCTTTGTACGTTACACGTAACTTTTTCTTGTACTCTACCATATTCAAAACATCATATGTTTTTATATTGTACGTATATCCATCAATAGATGGGATTGTAATAAATATATCTGGCGCTCTCATGCTAACCTCCTGTTGATAACAAAACATTATTAACTGTCTTAGAATGTATATTCCCGTAATCATAGACTCGGACTACACAATCTTTATTTCTCACATTGGTAACAATACCAAATATAAGTCTAGACTTCCCGTCTTCCCCCTCTTCTCTTATATAACAACGTGCATTTACACTCACTGCTTTACCATGCTCATCTTTCATAATATCCCCTAGTGAATTTCACTCCAGTTATAACCAATCTCGCCTTCCCCTATCTGAGGGAGATTAAGATTGAAATCTTTTCCTGCAATAGCAATACTCTCTTCTAGTATTACCTTAACATCCTCTGCTATCAGCGGTCTAACTTCAAAAGTGTACTCATCGTGAAAGAAGCCTACTTGCTTGAAGTCTGTACCATCTTTGTACTTCTCGTCTAATCTTTGGTTAGCTAAGACTGTAGCATGTTGCATCACTAACGCCTCATCACTCTGTACTGTATACACAAGTATATTCTTCTCATCCCTTATCAGCACATCCCTCCCGTCAAGAGCTTTAATACGACCATTGTAGTATTCTGTCTTCTCCTGCTCTCTACCCTTCCACTTGTACTTAACCTGCCTCTTCCTAGACCTCTTTATCCATTCTTTCTTCAAGTGTTCTTGTAGTTCTATCTGAGCTTGAAAGACTGTATCAAATGCTTCTTTAATAGCCTTCCCTATTTTTATGGCTTTCGTTTCATTCTTCTCACCTGCCATGAAGCCAAGCTTCTTAGCTCCTCCTCCAAACTTATAAGCATAGGAGAAATTCTTAGCTGAACCACGATTGATAGGTTTGATACCCATCTTAGCAAACAAAATGTTAATCTCATCTCTTGCTCTACTGTGACTATCTGTACCTTTAGCTTTGTCTCCGTTGAGTATCATGTCCTCAAAGATAGGGTCTTTAATACCGACATCTCTTGCTCTTGATATAATCATACGGTCTTGGCAAGCAGCAGCATCAGCACTGACTAACACCATACCTTCCTCACATGTGAAACACTTCCTCATAATCTTACCGTAGAAACTATTCACATTAGGAACATTAGCTATGTTTGCATGACGTACTCGATAAGTATCAGCAAAGCCACTAATCCTAGACTCCAACCTACCATCACTGCGAACCCTATCCAGCCACCCTTGGATGTTTGATTGTCTGTGTCTACACTGAACCCTTTTACAAATGAGTCTACCAACTTTACCATCAACACCAATAAATGCATCATCAGAATTAAGCTTAGGACTAGTACGCTTAGGATTACCATCTTCATCTACCTCTTTCTTACTGTAATTATATTCTTCTGGTTGCCAACCCATAGCTAGTAACCACTCTTTTGTTTCTTTATCTGAATTGAGACTGACTTTTCTGAATGTAACCCTGCAGAAACTGCCACCGATAGTATCTCTATTCCAGTCAATATGTTCTTTGTCTATCCAGTTTTGTAACCTAACATTTAGATCACCAGCTTTAGTGAATGGGTTTTGGAAACCATTGCTATCAGCATTCTCATCAAGCCTGTCTTCTTTGATGATGGGTAATACAGGTAAATGGGATTCTAATACAACATCTATCCAACGTATCCACTTCGATAACTGATTTAGACTTCTCTCACACCTCCCGATGTCTAACTTCCAGCCATGCTTCTCTTGTCTACTAATAACCCTCATGAAGTTATGTGTGAGCCAAAGTGCCTTGCTAGGAAATTCTTCCTTGTTCCAAGGTTTATTAAGAAGTTTGAACTTAGGCTCTAACCCCATCAGTACTCTGTACAGCAAATGCGTTATCTCTACATCTTCTACGCATCTGTGCATCATCTCATCTGAGAATACAGACCAATCCTCATGCTCGACCTTGCCTCTCTCTAATCTATAGCCCCATGCTGCTAGGCTATGAGGACCACTAAGCTTTTTACCAGCAGCCTTGCAGTCTTCTTTCATTTGCTCTGGCACTTTTTTATTCTTATATACTTCGCGTGACATTAGAACTGTATCCAGTATCTTGCCCTTGTACTCGTACCCGTATACCTTTTTAATCAGGGGTATATCGTAACCCACACCGTTGTGCATGATAAGATACGTACACTTCTCTAACATCCTGATGATGCTTTCTTTCTTTGTCAATCTATACACCTTACCTGTATCCACATCTTTGAATACAGCACAGTGTATTGTGTCTGCCTCTTCGTAGAGACCATTGGCCTCTATGTCACATACTAATTTCATATACTCACCATTCAAACAGTTGTTGTGTATGTTATAAGTCTTTTAAAACTTTTTTTAAATCTTTCTGTATTCTCTGCTCTACAGCCTGCCTTGTCACACCCTGCTCCTTAGCAACAGCTCTTGCAAGACGGCCATCAGAACCGTTGAGACGACCTCCACCTGCTTTCTCTAAAAGATACTCCTGTGTCAGAGGTTTAAATTTAGAGAGTACTTCCTCGCAATACACTGATATTTCTTGTTGTGTAGCATCCTTATAATCTTGAGCGTCACTCTGAACCCAATCCAAGTAGTCTGCTCTCTTATCATCTGTATTAGTTGTCAAATGATTTAAGATTTTGTATTTCTTCTTGTACTCTATAGCGCACAAAGTCAACCAATTCCCAAACAACAATCCTATGTAAGTTGATTCTGTATACGTATCATCGTACTTGTAATTCTCGTAAAAATATGCAGCAAAATCTTGGAACTTCTCTTCTCTTAAGGGGTACGGCATCTTAGCTCTGTCTAGTAGCTTGTATACAAACTTCCGCTCCTTATGCAAGTCAATCATCACAATTCTTACAGTGTGTTACTGTGTATGGTCCATCCTCATCACAGTCTACGTCTATACTAAGCTCCTCTCCGCACTCGTCACACTCAGGTGGTTCTATGTAGAAAGGACTGCGGGGGTCTGAGGTATCACATCCTATGTTATCTGGATAATTCATTCGTACCTCTTTGTTTTAAGTTTCTTTGCTGCGAATTTGCGTTTAAAAATGTCAATATCTTCTTGACTTGGCATGTACTCCCCCATGTGGTATTGAACACATCTCGTAGGACGATTAAACTCTACTGATATTTCAGAAATTGTTTTTCCCTCAACATATGATTTAACCATTTCAACACGATGATCTTTCACTGCTAACCATTTTTTTAAATCAAGCATTACTCTTGCTCCTTTAGTTCTTGAATCTTCCTATCTTCTATAATCCTAGCAGCATTCATTTTTCTTTTCATAATAGCCATCTCATGCTCCTTTGTTCTCGTATCATTGCGTAGTCTAATAATCCTAAGTGCGACTTCTTCTGCTGATAACTCAATCATCTTGTTGTTCCTCTAATTTGCCTGTATAAGAATTCCATCTGAGAGGTATCGCTGCTACTACACCGAACTCTCTGTCTTCGAGTATATGTAGAACTCTTGAATTGTTCAAGTACTCCATGTCCTCACCCTCTGTGACCTTCCAAATTTGTAAACCAATAGCTGTGTTACATGCCTGTGCCATAGCACCACTACCTGCTAAGTCGTCACTGCTCGGTATCCTGCCCTGACTCCACTGCTTGTCTCCCTTTGGAGCCTTGTTGTAGTGACAGAATACATGTGCTGTGAACCCGTAATTAGCAGCATCTTCTGATAACTCTCTTGTCATTGTAATTAGAAAATCATTTCTCTCACTACTACTCATGCCCACAGAGAAATTAGTGATGGGGTCTATATACACATCTTTAATACCCTGCATCATCACCTCTTCCTTGATAGATTGTCTAGTATCTGCCCAATTAGGTGTCTGCCATTTTGTAAAAATGTGCAGCTTGTCGCCAATTATTCCTCTCGCTCTATCGACATCATCAGGATTAACTACGATGTTTGGATCATGAAATATTTTATTGACTAATGAGCCTGACAATCTTCTCAATGTCGCTTTCGGAGGTGACTCAGGACTCACAATCAGTACTCTTCTATTGTGTTCTTTGATGTTCCAACCTGCCAAAAGATTGACTAATGTAGTTTTACCACCCTTCGGAGGTGCGCCCCAGTAAATAACCTCACCCGCTCTCTGCCCTCGTGTTAGTTTTGTGAGTGTAGGCCAAGGATAGCTCAATCCAAATTCCAATGGCTTCTTTAGCTCTTCAAACATGTCCCAATCAGGTGCTATTATCTCTGATGACAACGGTACTCCCGCATTGTAACAAGCTGAGACTAATTCCTTCTCTTTACCTTCCCTGACCATGTCATTTGCATCATTCTCGCTGTATTTTCCTATTTTTACGGGGTAATTCGTGGGAAACAAAGAGCGAATACTTTTAACAGCATCTTCTCCACTGCTATCAGCATCAGGTAGGAACACCACTTGTTTATATTTATCTGTGATGTCCTTTAAAATAGGCTGTAACGATTTTACTACACTACTACTGCCATTTTTTAGGGAGATAACCGCAACTTTCTGCTTCTTTTCTCTCATCCAAGCTGTATAAACTGCTACTGCGTCCTCCTCCCCCTCAGTTATGTACAGAGAATAACCCCCTTGCTCTAATGCTTCCCTCCAACCAAAAGGTAAGCCAGCACGTACCTGTCCCATTGCATAGAAACTCTTTGGCTGTTGTATACGCACCTTATAAGCTATCGTTTCACCTCCAGCATCACGTAAAGGGTAGTATGTTTCTGATAATGTCCTCCCATCTTGAGTACTAACCCCATGAACTACACCGAAATGCCTATACGCACCAGCTTTTAGACCTCTTGTGACGTTATCCATAGCCTTTAAATTACTAACCCAGCTTATATCGTAAGGTTCTTTCTCTGTGTACGCCACATCGCTTTCAGGGGCTTCTGATAATGCCCGCTCATTGAAATAAGATTTACAACTGTGATGAAAACAATACCCTGTCCTCACATCGTCCTCTTCCCACATATTTAGTGAGTTTGAATTGCCGCATTTAGGACAATCAATTTTACCTACAAAAGATCCACTCATTTCATTTTCTCCATATGTTTTTCCATGCTCTTAACATCTGAAAAACTTTTACTGTTCCAAATGAACAGTCCATTACTGTATTTTATGTCACCACCAAATGCTACTAATTTATTTAAAAGAGTTTTGTTTTCTTTGTCTAATTCGTTACGTGTGAATAGCATAATATACCTTTAATCTAAATGAGAACTGTTATCAACAGTCATTCGTCCCGTTTTATGGGCGTTTCGTCGCAAAAGGGGGTTGACAGAGAATTTTTAGATTGCACTGTCAGCCCGTAAAATGTATGCTCTTGTCATATATTTTTTTCTTTTGTCCTTTTCTTTTTTTTTCAGTTATATAGAATCTATAATATTCCACATAATAATAATCATACTAATCATTAATACGACATGAACACATAAATATTTTACAGTTACCCTATTATTTTTAATATCGTCTCCAATATCTTGATCAGTCATTTAAACTCTCCCTTCCTAGAAACAATCTCAAAAGCTTGGCCTGTACATGTATTTTGAATCAAAAGATGTGTGTTATCCCAAGAAAAAATATCAGTGGTATCTTTAGGCTCTATGCCAAATGTTGGCAGGTCACATATATCAACATGATGCTCAAGACGATCATGCTCATCATTTTCATCCCGCTCAAATGAGTTTAAAATCTCGCAAACTTCTTGCAGTGTTTTAGACTCTTGGATCTCTTTATTTAAGTCCATTACCTTACCCCCTCAAAATATCCTGTCTGTTTGTTGTAGCTTGACATATACCCATTACAATAATCTGACCATGCACTTGTTAACCTGTAGTTATCCATCAATAAGTCCCCCGTTTTACGATCTTTTAATTGCCACATGTACGATCCGTTTAATGTTGTATCAGCCTGTTTAAATACTAACCCGTATTCTTTAGCACCTTTTCTGATTTCTGAAATAATCTGTTTATTTGTCATAATTCTAAATCCTGTATATGTAGATCAATTTCATCTATTAATGATGTCACGATGGAGTCTGTGAGTATGCCCATCCTTCTATTACCGTTGCCATAGATAAACCAGTAATACCCTAAGCTTTTTTTACCAGCATCATGGAAAAAGATGTAGTCATCCCCTGTAGTATCCAATGCCTCGAATATTTCATTGATGTCTGTAGAATACTGAAGCGTGTCTTCCTCGCCATCGTTAACGCTAACAGATAACCCTTTAGCTAATGCATAAGAAAGAATGCTTAGTACTATTTTTTTCTCGTTTAATAACATAATTGTGCCTTTTAAAAATTCGCGTGATAGTGGTTAATGATAGCAGTTACCTACTACCAAAATATAATACGGTTTTTGTTGCTTTGTTGTATCGACTCTCGACGTATTCAAAATTGTATGTATCGACTTGATACGCGCGAGAGATATAACCTCCACATTTAGATTGGAATGCGGATATGAAATCCGCCCCCTTGTTTATGCTTTCATTCTTAGCGTTATAAAATTCTACCGCTGTAATCTTAATCATACTGCGAACCCCGACTGTATAGCGAGCTGTTTCACCTTGTTAGTACCCTTGAGCTTAAGACCAATTATACGCCCTTTATCATCCTCAAAACGTCTATCGTGTTTGTCCCCGTCAATAACCTTAACATCAATGTAACTGTCAGGTACTTGGTCTTTGAATACGATAGCAACATTAACCCCCGTATCTAATACTTTTTTTACTGCTTTGGTGCTATGATTTTCATGCTTAGAAAATGTAACATCAACATTATCTATCTTAGATAATTTCTTAGCTAAGTCTATGCGCTTTGTATACTCATAAAATTGTATCATAGGGAAAGTTTTATAGACTTCTGACCAATCTAGATCACTTGTACCATTGAGACGTATAGCTAACTGTTTGCCTTGCTTTTGAGCTTGCGCTAGCTTGCTAGCTATCTCGCCTTTAAGCTGGATAAGAAACAAATCACGCTGATTAAAATATCGATCGGTTCTGTTACGTCTAGCATTAACTGCCATTGTCATCCCCATGCGACCACTATTTACTAAGCAAGATTCGTAACAACCTTTTGATCTGCCTTTGCAGACACTTTGATGATAAGAGGGATCAAGATACATAACGGCATTAAGCCAGTCATTTGTTTGTGACTTGTCTAGTTTTGCACTAAATGAAGTGAGTAGTATTGTCATTGTTTTATTCCTGTAGATGAATGTTAAAAGTAATAAGTTTGACATAGAACACTCTGATAGCAGTGCTCTATATCAACATTATTAATCGGCTATACCAGCATGAAATAAATTTCTTTTTATCTCACTGATTCTCAATTGTATATCTGATACTTGAATAGTAGTATCCTCTTTAAACTTAGGCGTGGAGAGATGATAAGAAAGTTCATCCACCCAATAAGAATACATTTCTAATAATTCTTGCTGATGCTGCACTCTTTCGTGTAGTTTCATAATATGCCCTCTGATTGTAATAATTTAATTAATTGTTGTAGTGTGAAATACTGACCCTTATATAAGAACATTTATTCTTCCCGTTAGTTAATAAATTTTTATATTAATATATTAAAACACCCTAACAAATAAGATGCTTTAATATGTGTACTACTAACTGCGCGGTACACTCGCGCCTTATATACGGCTGCCACAATGCAGGGACGAAGTTCCAACTGGGTCAGGCTTATACTTATTGTCCCGCCTCAGGACATGTATCTAATATACACGAGAATCCTAATACAACAACTCCGACCAGTTGAATTAATCAGTGGTCAGACCAGTCATAATATTACCAAGCATTAATATAATGAACCGCGTATGCGCGATAGACTACATATAAACATAATACTAATCATTCATACTTATACATAAACATAATCATTAGTAGTAAATGAATAGGTAGACATATAAAAGAAGAAGTATACAGATAGATATACTGATAAGAGTAACAGAACAGACACTGATAAGTGTAACGTGTGATGCTTGTATCATACGTTAACTATATACATAACAATAACTTAGGCTGGTAATCCTTTAGGATTGCTAGACCCCCGACATTCGTCCGTAATTGTAATGTTATAACATAACGTATACCAGCTTCGCTGGATGATGGCCCCCAACAGGGGGTTTGCTTCCCACGGTGTGTGTATGCATAACACTCCACAAATTTTTACAAAAATTAGCCTCGGTAATACGACTTTGCTTTTGCTCACTATGACTGAAGTCATACTTCGCACAGTAGCAGTCGGATGATTAATAAATTTTATTTATGGAAACTTGCTTTATTTATAACTTCTATCTATACTGATCCTAATGCTAACAATAAGGTCGTATGTAAACATACTTCCAATAGTTCTAGTGTAACTATTCAGGTTACATGAGTGTACATTCCTCTGAAGAGGTTCTCTTGTACCTTATTCTTTTAAGCTACGGGTATCGTAGGATGTGTTCCTCTTGCCCTAGTATTCTTTTGGAGTCTCTTTGAATATAGTAAGTTGGTTGTCAGGAGGTAAAGCAGTAGCAGAACCTATAGAAGCTGTAGGTAATGTTCTTGATGCTTTATTCACTTCTGATGAAGAAAAATTGGATAAAACAATTATTAAGCAAAGACTCTTTTTACAACCTGCCCTTGCTCAAGCCGAGATAAATAAGGTGCAAGCACAACACAGAAGTACATTCGTAGCAGGAGCTAGACCTTTTATCCTGTGGGTATGTGGATTCGGCTTCTTGTTCTCTTTTGTTATCAATCCTATAATCCAGTGGATTATGCCTGAAGTAGGAAGTCCTGTATTACCACTAGAAGTAATGTTGGAACTTACACTAGCTATGCTTGGACTTGCAGGTCTCAGGACTATAGAGAAGTTACAAGGTAAGTCTAAATGAGTCGTATACCCGTAAGTCACAAGAATAGAATACGTGGTGAGACCAGAGATAGAATAAGGTCAGAGCTTAATATAAGTACTGCACAACAAGCAGCTCTTGATTTAAAAGCAGATATCTCGTCACTAGGCACAGCCGCTTACGCAGACCTAACAACAAGCCCTACCGATCCAACGGCTAACCGAGTTACCAAGGTTGGTGATTTTGGGTTAGGTGGCGAGGTAATAGCTTGCCCTAATGTCGACTTAAATGATGTTGTAGTGACAGGGTTTTACGATATATCAGGCGCAACTTTAAATAAGCCACCTACGTTATCGCCTACTAATGCAGTTTGTATGACTATAGTAAGAACCTCTGATAACATGGTTCAGATGGTATACAACAGAAGAAGCCATCAAATATTCCAACGATATAAGAATACTACGTGGAGTAGCTGGACTGAGGTATTAACTACTGAAACTTTAAATGGCGACATTGCTATAACAGGTTCATTTTTAGCTGACGACCCTGCTACTACCAGAGACTGGAACGACAACTGGCAAACAGGTTTTTACGAAGGATCTGGAGCGGCTAATGGTCCTGCAGCATCAGGCTGGTACTGGGGTTTAAAATCTGGACATAGTAATAACAGTGCAGTAACCCGTTATGGCATGGATTTGGTAATACAGAATGGAGGCGATTCCAAACCTTTCATCAGGAGCACAAATAACTCGGGTATTGGCACTTGGCAACAGATACACACCTCGACTAACACTAATTCATATCAATTTATAACGAATAACATTGGTGAGCGTTTATTAGAGGGTGTTGGTATAAGCAATACTGAAGTAGATTGCCCCTTACCAACTTCAAGCTTTACTTACCCTGCATCACTAACTGCGGTAGGTGGATATGAATTGAGAGATTCTAGAAATAGCGCGTTCAGAGGGACTAATTTATTGCCAGTATTATCACCACTGTCAACTCCTAAGACTGCATACGCAAGATTCACGACAACTAGTATTCAAATTGGGGAAAGGTATCGCATAATTGCCTCGACAGCGAACTCCAAAATTACGGTGAATTTCTGATGGTTACATACAAACAGATTGAACCTAATTTTATTCAGACACATGAAACGCATAATGATGGTTCGTATACAAGTGGCATTATTCGTAGATACGAAACTAAAACAAGAGCAGTAGATTCGGAAACAAATGAAACATATTCTCCTTGGGATGAGCTAGACTCTTCTTTGGTCGAGTGGTTAGATGTCGAAGCATGGCAAGAAGAACAAGGTGCAGAAACAGCATTACAAGATTTTAAAAACAGCAGACAGGCACTTATTGACAGCGCTGTAGTTGATGCAAAGGGATTCAAGTTTGATGCTGATGAAGTTTCAATCGGACGTATGGCCAGTGCAATTTTAGCAGCTATTGTAGAAGAAGATACTTTTGTAATGCAGTGGTCGCTTGCAGACACAGACACAGGTGTTATGACAGATA
>Ga0208660_1001021_pt1 | contig 11383 bp, 3 predicted proteins | sample DEB08_DNA_13_FD_184527 | JGI IMG/M metagenome (GOLD analysis project Ga0208660, IMG submission 184527) | Aqueous microbial communities from the Delaware River and Bay under freshwater to marine salinity gradient to study organic matter... | ecosystem: Environmental > Aquatic > Marine > Coastal ... | reverse complement strand
GAGTGCCGAGCGTTTTCCGATACTACCAACGTAGAAGTGGGGGCGTCTTTTCAAGGCATCCTCATAAAGAACTAAAGGGCATAAGTTATGGCACTCGACATTAGTAGGATACCCCCCAAAGGTTCGATAGGTTATAAGTACTTTAGGGCTAACATTACTTCTGCTGAAAGGGCGGAGTTAGATGCTTATGAAGCCAAAATGGCGGCTACCCCCAAGAAAGATACGGGTACTAAGCAATCTACTAGTACAAATGCCAGCGCAAATGATTACTTTGACTTCCTTGGGGATGACTACTCAGGGTTTGACTACGTAGCGCCGCCCCTATCTCAAACGGATGCGTTCAAAGAATGGCAAGCTACAGTAAATACAGACCGTGGGTCAGACGAGTACAGCCTCCAACGCTACCCTGACCAGACGTGGGCCTTTCTAGGAGAGATGGATATACCTGAATGGTATCCTGAATCCTACACTGCTTATAAAAAGTCTGGAGGGGGCGGACGGCCTAGCACTCCCATTGCAGAAGAAACACAGGCAGAATATAACTACCAATCCTTTATGAATGATCTAGGTGATTGGAATCTGTTTGACGATATGGAATTTCCCAGTCAAGACGAACTCGCGGCTAAGATTGAGGAACTAAAAAATACTCCTTTTGATGTAGACGCCCTGTTTACTTCTGTAGACGTTAGCCCCGTGTTTTATGGGGGAAATCCTTCTTCTTCTTCGCTACCAAAAAAAGTTGCAATAGCCGAACAAGAATGGTTCAACGCCGATAGAGAAGCAATAATACGTAAGTTCTTTGAGGGACAAACTCTTGACCCTATGGACAAGGCGTCTCAAGTTAAAATACAAACTTGGATGGAAGCCAAAAACGCTTTAGATGCAGGCGTAGACCCAGATAGTGTGTTTGCAGAACTAGGAACGCTATCAAATAAGTCTCACAGCGATTTCAATGCGATGGAATGGACTCCGGGCGCGTCTAGTAATAAAGGGCCACACGTACCATTTATAAATCTTATTAAGGATCACCGCGTTCAAACTTTTAACGATTTTAATAATGAGTTAAACACCCTACGACAAGAAGACCCCGAGGCGTTTCAAGCGGCATACGAGTTTTTGCCTTTATCTGAAAGGCTAGGCTACTTATACGGACTAAATAAGTCAGGAGTTTTACCTAACGATCAGTACGAAAGTATGTACATGGCGGAGGTTAACTCGTTAGCAGAAGACACTCAAGACCCTTTTGCTCCAAGATACGTAGAAATACAAGGTAAAAATTACCTGTACAAACCGTTTGGTAGTAACATACCAGCCTATATGCGTGGCCCTGACATGCAGGAACCTCGTGAGCTAGATGTTCAACGAGACCTGTACGATACAAAATCATTTTTCTACCCGTCAGAAGATAGCCCAAACACTGATCAGACAGTGCGGTTTTTAGGTAGCTTGGGTACTTACACCTCGCGGAAAAGAACTGACGATTTTGACGACAGTGCTTGGGATTTCTTTGATCCTATAGTCAGCGTTGTAACTCCCTTCCTCCCTATAGTTGGGGCAGCGTATACAGCGATAAAAGGTCTTTCGGGGGAAACACTACACGTTTCAGATTGGTTACGTGCGGTTCCTTTCGCGGTGGAGCAAATCAACATCGCTACCGGCACGGAAAATATTACAACTGGTAATATTGAAGGTGGGGCTATACCTACTACGTTGGGAGAGGTAGGGGACGTAATAGGGCGCAGTATGGGTAGTTTTGCCGACATACCCATAACCTACGGCGCTGTTAGTATGGGCGCGTTAGCCACGTCTCCGATGTTTTTTGGGCCAAGCACCCCTATCGCTGACATCATAAAGATAGGCGGCCTAGTACTAGGGCAGGGCGGCGGAACTCCTACAGTCCCCGGCCAAAGCGGTACGTGGGGAGGAATCCCAAACAGCGTTATAGTCAACTTTACACAGCAAATGGATGCTAGTGGAGTGCCTATCCCAGAGGGAGCATTTGAAGTAGACCCTGAGACAGGTATGTTTACAAACTCTAGTGGACAACTAGTTGACTTTGCCGACGCCTTTGGCGAGTTAATAGACATATTCAGACAGGAAGACCCCCAAGAGTTCGCACTAGCCGTTGCAGGGGAAGACGCTGATCCTTCTCTACGAGAGATAGTAGGTGCTGCTACCTATAACGTCGCTAAACAACTGGTGGACTACGTAGGTACTGATGAAGATTCTGCAAGGCAGCAAGTATTAGCAACAATATTGTCTGGTACTTCTCAGATGATTAACAACGCCAACGGCGCTATACAGTTTGGAGAGACTCATCCCGACAATACTGAGTTGGCAAAACTATCTCGCAACCTATCTAACTTATCCGATGCGTCTAACACTACTGCCGTAAAAGAGGGTATGGAAGCGTTAAGAGAGTACAACGACGCCTTCCAAGCTAAAGAATATTTCGAGCCTACTACCGCAGAAGAATACAGGGCGTCCGCACTATATAAAGCAGAGGTAATGAAAAACGGAGAAGCAGCGGCAGAAGAGTGGTTGAAAGACCAAATTGAAGGCGCTAACTTCTTAAACAGTGCTATAAACGGTACAGTAAAGTTTTTTGGTGGTCTTAAAGAAGCTCCCGAAGCAGCTTTAGCGGAGTTAGGCAGCGAGATAGTAGAAGAAATACCAAACTTAGCAGCCTCGTTTATGGCAAAAAGTGGTGTCGGCGCCCTCTTAAAAAGCGCCACCGCTGTAGGTAAAAAGGTAGATGTTAAAGACCTTACAGATGATGTCTTAGAGGCTATAAACAAAGCCGAGAACTTTGCGGGATTAGCCACATCCACAGCATTAGACCTTGCCGAGGCCATAGGTGGCTCTGCCTCTGAAGGATTTAACTCTACGCTAGACACATTAAGGAAAGTACAAGCCGAAGAAATAATTGCATCTGCCGAGTTTAAAGCCTATAAACAATCATTAGGTTCGCAGGTTCAAGCGGGTACGCTTACAGCAGAACAATATCGCGCCGAAGCAGAAAAGTATGTGCAAGATAAAGTCATGGCTAATGACGAGGCCAACAGAGAGATAGCGGTAGGAGTTAGCACCGATGCCGGAGTTGCTGGTGGGTTAGCTATGGCCGCTTCTCAATTAGTATTTGGCGATGCCGTAGACCAGAGGATACTTACTAAAGCGTTCGGCAAGAAAGCAGACCTAGTTAAAGAAATTGGTGAAGGGTTTGTAGAGCAAGCTAAAGACTGGGCCACAAGAACTGGAAGAAGTATGGCCGGAGGGGCGTCTGCGGTATTTAAAGAGTTCCTTGGAGAGTTTGGAGAAGAAGGCGCTGTATCCGCAGTTATAAACACTAGGCTATCTGCGATAGACCCCACTATAGATGTAGCGCAAGAAGCTACAGGAGACGCGTGGTTCGGGGGCGTTCTAGGACTTGGTGTGTCTAGTGCCTTACTAACTGGTAACTACTTTGCAGACATACTGAAAGACGCTGGACTTGAGGATAGCTTGTCTGTCGATAACGGCAATCAATGGATAACTGACGCTGCTAACTCTACCTATGTGGATGTAGAGGGAGACTTAGCCTCTAGGATGCTGGCTAACTACAACGAAGACATTAACACCGCCATGCAGACCAACCCTGACGGCACCGCTGTCTTGACCGAGCAAGGTATTAAAGACGTATTTGCTAGCGCAGGTTTAACCGCCGAAGACTTCCCCAGTTCTTACGCTACGTTGATGAACCATGCGTACGACGGCAACTATACAAGCCCGTCCGAAGCAAACGCGGCATTTGATGAGGCAGGGTACACCCCGTCTCAAGAAGAGATAGATGCATACATCGGAGATAATTACGGTGACGACGCCCTAGGTCAAGCTATAGATGACTACGTAGACCCTCGTCAGACTACACTTTCTGAAGTAGAAGAATACGCGAGGACGGCGGGTGTAGAGTTAAGTGACGCACAGTTACAGTCGTTAGTTGGGCAGTACGACGACCCCCAAGATGACACTGACCGCCTTATAACACTAATATCGAGTGACACCGATTTAAACGATTTGTTTAACCTTGGTACTGGTGATCCCGACCCTATTACTGGTGATCCTGACCCTATTACTGGCGATCCTGACCCTATTACTGGCGATCCTGACCCTATTACTGGCGATCCTGACCCTATTACTGGTGATCCTGATCCTATTACTGGCGATCCTGACCCTATTACTGGTGATCCTGATCCTATTACTGGCGATCCTGACCCTATTACTGGTGATCCTGATCCTGATCTTGTTGACTCAGATGGGGATGGCATACCCGACATATACGACTCGTACCCTGACGATCCAGAGAACGTAGACCGCACTGCTGATGCTGATGGGGATGGTATACCTGATTTTGAGGATGAATACCCTAATGATCCAGATAACGTAGACCGTACTGCTGATACAGATGGGGATGGCATACCCGACATATACGACTCGTACCCTGACGATCCAGAGAACGTAGACCGCACTGCTGATGCTGATGGGGATGGTATACCTGATTTTGAGGATGAATACCCTAATGATCCAGATAACGTAGACCGTACTGCTGATACAGATGGGGATGGCATACCCGACATATACGACTCGTACCCTGACGATCCAGAGAACGTAGACCGCACTGCTGATGCTGATGGGGATGGTATACCTGATTTTGAGGATGAATACCCTAATGATCCAGATAACGTAGACCGTACTGCTGATACAGATGGGGATGGCATACCCGACTATGTAGATGAGTACCCTGACGACCCAGAAAACATAGACCGCACTGCTGATGCTGATGCTGATGGTATACCTGATTTTGAGGATGAATACCCTCTCGACCCTGAAAATATAGATCGAATCACTGATAGCGATGATGATGGTGTACCTGACTACATAGATGAGTTCCCTGACGACCCAGATAATATAGACAAAGATGCCATACTTGATGCTATAGCAGCTAATGAAGAAGCTGGGCTTTCTAGGGACGAAGCTATAAAGAAAGCTATTGACGACGTAGCTGCTGACCTTGGCACTACTAAGTCAGATTTACTAGCAGCAATAGGGGAGACAGAAGAAAGTCTATTAGAGGCTATTGGAGGTGTATCCACAGCAGTTGATTTAAATGCTGAGGCCATTGCAGGTGCTCAAGAGGGTATTGATGAGCTAATAGCAGCGGGCTTAACTCGTGACGAAGCTATTGCAGCGGTAGCAGAACAACTGGGTACTACAGAAGAAAATATGCTGGCGGCGTTAGGCGAGACTGAAGAAAGCCTAATAACGCGTTTTGATGAGGGCATGGCCGATCTAGGGCTAGATATAGAAGCCGTAGCAAGTTACGTAGGAAAGCCTCCGCAAGATGTAACGCAGACAGACATAGACTTCATAGCCGACGTAATTGCCCAGCAAGAGGTGCTTGAAGACCCTACTTCTTTTGTTCCAACTGACCAACAATTGCAGTATGATGTTAACAATGATGGCGTTATTGACATCAACGACCAGCTCATGCTAGAACAAGCATTTAGCGGACAAGATGTTGCTTTAGGTGGTCAGTTTGCATCTACAGGATTGTATGCATATAACGACCAGATCGCAGCGGAACAAGCTATTGCCGCAGAACAACAGTTTGAGACAGAGCAACAGCTAGCGCAAGATCGTCAGATGCAGCTACAAACGCAAATGACCCAGCAGCAACGCCAGCAACAGTTCGATCAAGACGTACGAGATATGGCTGCTCTGCAAGCTGCGCAACAACGAATAGCTACTACTCAACAGAAAGGCGTAGCGGAAATAGATTACTTATACGATATAGGTGGAGAAAGTATATTTGCTACTCCTCAACAACAATCACTTTTTGCTAGTCCTTATGCTAGGGGTGGCGCAGTTAAAGACAGTACAGACAGACTATTGAAAATAATTGGAGAAGACTAATGGGTTGGTTCACAGATGCACTTAATCGTGTCGGAGCAACGGAAGTATCAGATTTTTTAGAGAGTAATCCTCTTGGAGGATTAGCCGAAATGGCGCTGTCGAAAGAACTTAGTGGGTACTTCCAACCCGATATACCTGTAACGGGGTACCAAGGCGAAATTCCAAAGTATACAGCAGTGCGCGAGCGCGTACCTATGCAAGCTCCTGTTGAGGGGCAAGCCCCCCGTAGGCCCGGAAGTGCAGGTCGCAGGTACTTTACGGACACTCAATTTGCAGAACGCCCAGATACAAAGGTACCTAGCGTAGCAGAAGCGCAAGCCACAGCCCAAGCAGAAGCCCAACAGCTAGCCCAACGCAACCAACAAGTGCAGGGTATGGCGGCAGGCGGTATAGCATCTGCTCATAAAGGGTACTATCTGGGCGGCAAGACCGATGGTATGGCTGATAAAGTGCCTGCTACCATAGATGGCACCCAAGAAGCACGTCTTAGTGACGGCGAGTTCGTCATTCCTGCCGACGTAGTAAGTCACCTAGGCAACGGTAATTCTGATGCAGGCGCAGAGCAGTTACACGGTATGATGGATGGTGTACGTAAGGCACGTACTGGTAATCCTGAGCAGGGTAAACAGATAGACCCTAACAAGTTTATGCCTAAAATGGCTCAAGGCGGAATAGCCGCTTATAATAACGGCGGCTCTGTCTATAAAAACTATAGCCCCAAAACTAACTTCCCCGATGGTGACGCTGTAGTGGGTGGAGAAGGCGGCAAATCCGCACCGTTTGTCCCAGAAGCAACAGGCAGATCCGAATCTCTATCTGCTTGGGCGGGAGATTACGTTACCGATATGCTGGGCAGAGGACAGGCGCTAGGACAGCAGGGCTACCAAGCCTACGAAGGGCCACTTAGTGCCGGAGCATCAGACCTACAACAGCAGGCGTTCACTACCGCAGGGCAGTTAGATGCTGATCCCGCTAGTATGGGTATAGCTAGTTTCGGCGCAGATCAAGCGCAGCAGTATATGAACCCCTATCTCATGGCTTCGCTTAATCCACAGCTAGACGAAGCACGCAGGCAAGCAGAGATAGACCGCGTAGCCGCCGCAGGCCGACTAACTCGTGCAGGTGGTTTTGGTGGTTCTCGCCAAGCTCTTATGGAGTCAGAAGGACTACGCAACCTACAGACAAATCTTGCAGATATAACAGGTAAAGGATACGCAACTGCATACGACAGGGCTTTGGATCAGTACAATGCAGAACAGGCGGCTCGCAACAAGTACGGATTTGACGTTATGGCGGAGCAACAAGGGCTTGGCGCTATCCAAAGAGGTATTGAGTCTGAAGGTCAGGCCGCAGACTACGCCCAGTTTAAAGAAGAAAGAGATTTCCCATACAAGCAAGTGCAGTACATGCAGTCACTACTCCAAGGGCTACCCATTGAAGCGCAATCAGTACAATATAGTGCGCCTAGCACCGCAGCGCAAATGACTAGCACTAGCAAAGTTATACAGGATATGTATGATGAATTGATGGGGTTAGGTAAGAAGTCTAGTGGCACTGACGGCGGCGGGGAATAGGAGATAAAAATGATTAATACTACTGGCGGTATCGACAAACTAATCGAGCAGAAAGCAAACGCGTACAGAGAAAACCCACAAGCACTACAGAAGAGGTATTCTCAAAACCAAGAGTTGATGGACTTGCTCGCCATGCAAAAACTCAAGTCTGAAAAAGAAACTGCCGCTAGAGATATGGCATTAAAAGCCGACCAGACTCCCGGCACCATCGCAGAGCAGTACGAGCAACAGCTTGTAAGCATGAACAAAAACGAGATGGCTAACCAAGTAGCAGGTGTGTTAGGGCAGAAACAAAAACAAGCCCAACAAAGACAGCAGGCTATGGGTATTACTCCCCAACAACGCCCCCAACAACGCCCTCAACAACGCCCTCAAGGCGCACCACAAGGTATTGCTAGTCAGCCACGCCCTAACATGCAAGGTATGGCGCAGGGCGGTATTGTCGGGTATCAAGAAGGTGGCCTTACAAGCATATCAGATGCGGAAGTTATTGCGTTTCTAAAGAAAAAGTATGGGAAAAATTTAACGGGTAGCCAGTTAGAAACGCTACTAAAACCCGAAAGAATTGCCTCGGAAAAAGAATCTATGATGCGGGACGCTGCACGCGCCCAAGTAGAAAAAGAAATCCCCCGAGACGTTACAGACCGTTCCGGCAAGACTGCTAGTGCTCGGCGTTCGCGAACCGAAGAACTTCTAGGTATGCCTACTGTAGAAAAACCAAGGGGTACAGGGGGGCTATCTAGTGCCCAAAGTTCTGCTCTACAAACTGCCATGACTGGCGCTCCCGCTACTGGAACTGCCCCTGCTGGTACTGGCACTGTACTCGCTCCTAACGCTACTACTGCGCCTGTTGGAACTACTCCTGCTACTGGAACTACTGCTCCTGCTACCGGCGGTATTGCTGCTACCGGACAAGGCATGAGTGTCGATGACCAACTTGCGACGGTTCTAGCTACTCCTGCACCTGATACCTCTGGTATAAACCAAACTCAGTTGACTGACAGACTGGGTAAGAAGTTTATGGGCAAACTAGATGACCGTATGAACGTAAACCCCGAAGAAAAGAAAAAAGAAGAGATAACTAGGCTTGCCGCTGACGATGCTGTAAAGGGCGGGTATGGGGTAGAAAAATACCAAGAAGGTTTAGCTGGTTACCTGAAGCAAAAAGAAGAGTTAGATAGAGCAGCATTAGACCCAGAGGCAGTAGCTAAGAGAAGAAGAGCCTCCGCATTAGAAGGGCTTATGGTGGGCGGTACTAGCGGGTCTGCCGCTGCGGCGCGTGGACGTTTTGATCGTGACTTAGCTGCAAGTCGGCAGAATAGCATACTGCAACAGCGTGATATGTTCGTCAAGAACGAGGAAGCAAAGAACAAGGTAGTAAAAGACATAAACACAGACGCCGCAAAAGTATTTGAGGTGTACACTAACGACGTAGCTGCCGCCATGAATACTATAGCTACTGTTAACAAAAGCGACCTTGAGCTGGCTTCTAAAGAAGCTGATAGAATGTACGAGACTAACCAAAACGGTATTAAGAACAAGATTGATGCCATACGTGTTAGTGGCGAGGCTAAGTTACGAGAGTTAGTACAACAGCAAGCTAGCTTCCAAGAAATCTCGAAGGCACTAAACGATTTAGACAAAGAGAATACATCCCTCAGAGAAGAGTTCTATAAACCCAAGCAGGCACAAATACAAACGCTGGACGCTACAAGGTTAGACAAAGATAGTACACCAGATGAGGTTGCATTAGCGGAAGCACAGCTAGCCAAATTTGAAGTTGAGTTCCAAAGTCTTAAAGAGAAGACGATGCAAGATGAGATGTACAAAATATACAAAGAGTTTATGATTCAACTTAGACAGCAAGGTGGGTATACTAACCAACTTACATCTAGCTTACAGTCAAAAATACAAAGTACTTTAGGTAGTACTAACACTACGCAGACAGGCGGTACTTCTGGCCAGACTACTGCTCAGAAATTGCAAAGAATCATGGCGCAAGCCGGACAATCTAACCAGACCACACCATCTGGCCCGTAAAAAGGACTAAGCTACATGGCTTCTATCGAACAAATCTCGAAGGCTATTGACATAGCAAAAAGGGAAGGCGAGTACGAGGTTGTACTAGAACTTGCGGAACTATTACGGCAAGAAGTAGGGAAAAAAGGTAGTGGAGACGCAGGCTTTGTTGAGAACGTATTATCAGGACTTGGTGCTGGTGCCGTTGGTATGTACGAGTCTGCCGCTCTTGGTGGCGCTACCTTATTCGAAGAGGAAGCAGAAGACAAAGCACGTGACAAGATCAAGCGTGTGGCCGAGTCTTTCCGTCCCGAAGGTGGAGACAAAGAAGCCCTATCCTATAAGCTAGCTTCTGGCATTGGTTCTATAGGCGCACTGCTACCCACCGCACTGCTCGGCCCTGCTGCATTACCTGCTGCGGGTGTTATTGCTGGTGGTGCAGGTGCAGGTGAGGCAAGTGAACGCGCAAGAGAGTTTGGTGCTACCGAGGAAGAAAGAAGTGCCGCCGCCCTCCGTGGTACCGCTATCGGCCTGACTGAGATCGCTCCCCTAGGTAGAATTGCCAAGGGACTTCAGATTCCCGGCGTACAAAAAGTACTAGATAAACTTGGCCCACAAGCCATATCAGGCATGGGCAGTCGTGTGCGTAGTGCCGCAGCTACCGGCGTAACTGAAGGCGCACAGGAAGCCGCCGCCGCAATATTACAAAACCTAAATGCTCGTGGGTATGATCCCGAAGCAGAACTACTCAATGCCGGTGTGCTCGATGAAGCTACCATAGGCGGCGGTGCAGGTGCCATACTACAAGTATTTGCGGACACTATTGCAGGGCGTAGAGGAGGCAGGTCTGTAAGCACCGAGGGCGCAGAGGGGGTAGATGACAAATCTGATGAGCAGGCTATAGAAGAGGTATTTGGCCTACCTGCACTTCCTAAGACCGTTGACATACCCATGCCTGATGGCTCCCTACGCGAAAACGTGCCAATAGATGACCCTGAAGCGCAAGCATTTTTACGCGCACAGAAAATGCAGAGCGAGGCTGAGACAGAGCAATTTGAAGCAGAACAGGGTACAGCCGCACGAAGAAAAACTGAACTAGAAGCTGTACGCGAGGCGCAGGGCAGGGATCAAGGACTTGCCTCGCTAGTTAAAGATGATGCGGCGGAACAAGCACGCAGGCAAACTGGTGATCTGTTTCCGCTAGAAAAAGCAACAGCAGAAAGAGAAGCTGCGAGAGTAGCCGCACGCGGCCCCGATGGTATGACTGATGCTGAAGTGGATGATGCTCTGGCCGAGCAAGCGGCAGAAGAAGAAAGAGTAGCGCGTTTAGAAGATGACGATCAGATAAAAGAACAACCTGACATGGTAGCCCGCGCAGAAGACGAACAGATACGGGACATGGAAGAGACGGCTGAGATTGAAGCCATGCTCGCAGAAGACGAAGCTCAGGCGGCTAGAGACGCAGAAGAAAAACGTGCTATAGAGCAGGAATACGCCGTACTATTTGAAGGTACCCTAGATGTTGCAGAGGCAGAGGCTAGAGATGCCGCCATAGCAACCGAGAACAGAGCGGCACTAGCGCAGCTAGAAGCGCAAGTTAAAGAGCGTGGGCCTAAACAAACTCAACAGCAGCAGCCTTTAGGTGGTATGCAAAGTAAAACCGCCGCCAAGAGACAAGGCGTGACCCGCCGTGCTATCGAAACTGGAGACGAAAGTGGACTTACTACAGCAGTTGACACAGGAAGAGGTAGAGACAGCGTTCAAGATAGTCCAGCAGTCGTGGCAGGGGGAGAGACCCTTGAAGGTGCCAGAGATACTGCACCAACTGACGTTGCAGGATT
>Ga0208660_1000998_pt1 | contig 11490 bp, 10 predicted proteins | sample DEB08_DNA_13_FD_184527 | JGI IMG/M metagenome (GOLD analysis project Ga0208660, IMG submission 184527) | Aqueous microbial communities from the Delaware River and Bay under freshwater to marine salinity gradient to study organic matter... | ecosystem: Environmental > Aquatic > Marine > Coastal ... | reverse complement strand
CAAAGAGCATGTTTTAAGGTGCGGCATGACGCGGCTGCCAAAGTGTTCGGCCTCGTCGATATGCGGGTAGCCTGAGAAGATGAAAGCACGGATGCCCATCTTTTGATAGGCCTCGATTTTTGACATCACCTGATCGGTTGATCCAACCAATGCTGCCCCGCAACCGGACCGCGCGCGCCCGATGCCAGTCCAAAGGCCAGGTTCGACATAGCCGAATTTATCGGCCAGTTCGCGTGCCTTGGCTTGGTGTGCGACGCCCAGTGAAATGCTGTCATGAGCGCGGTCGCGGATCAATTTGCCGTATTCATCATCAAGTTTTGACGCGATGTATTCGGCGTATTCTTTGGCTTCTTGTTCTGTGTCGCGCACGATCATGTGGACACGCAAACCGTAGTCGAGCGTGCGGTTGTGCGCGGCTGCGCGGGCATGCACGTCTTTCATCCGCTGCTCTAACTGTGCCATCGGTTCTGGCCACATCAGATAAACGTCGCATTGCGCGCCGCAAAGCTCCAAAGCAGCAGGTGAGTAACCGCCAAAATACAACAATGGGCCACCGTTTTGCTGGTAGGGCCGCGCGGGATCGGTGGTCAGTTTAGAAATCTGGTAGATATCGCCGTCATAGCTGACCTCATCTTGGGTCCAGCATTTGCGCAGGATTTCGCAGACTTCGTGGCTGCGTTTGTAGCGGTAGCTGCTTTCAGCGACTTCACCCGGGAAATCAGAACTGATGACGTTTAGTGTCAGGCGCCCTTTGAGCATATGATCGAGCGTGGCAATTGTGCGTGCCAGCATGATCGGTTGCACTTCGCCACAGCGGATTGCGGCCAGAAAGTTTATCTTTTCTGTCAGCGGGGCCATGCCTGCGACAAATGATAGGGTGTCTTGGCCGACCTGATAGGATGAGGGGGCGAGAATGTTGCGAAAGCCTTGCTTTTCGGCTGTCAGGGCGATGTCGCGGCAATGCTCCCATGATGAACGCAGGTCGCCGTCCGGCACACCCAAGAACTGATAGTCGTCCGAACAAAGCGCCGAGAACCAAGAGAACTCAGCCGCGTCAAGATCTGCGCTTGTGACTGGAACGATGGTCATTGATTCTCCTCCCCAGAAGATTGTCTTTGCACTTGCCTAGCACGCAAATATCTGTGCAACAATAGTGTATCAATTTTCATGTGTTGGCCAGAGGAGGGGTCGCCATGGCGAAAACCTCTGCTTTGCCCAAGTTCATCCAACTGAGTGAAATGCTTATTCGCGAGATCGCGGCGGGGCATTTGACCGATGGTGCACGCTTGCCGCCGGAACGGGATATGGCGGATGATCTGGGCGTTGCAGTTGGGACATTACGCAAGGCGCTGGCGGATGTGGAAGCCAAGGGTTTGCTGGACCGTGTGCAGGGGTCGGGCAACTATGTGCGGCACCGGCCCGCAGTGGATTCGGTTTATGCGTTCTTTCGGCTAGAGCTATTAAAGGGTGGCGGTTTGCCGACTGCGCAGGTTCTAGCTGTCGACCGCTTGCCTAAGCCGGACGCATTTGGACAGTTGGGTGGTCATCACGAGGGGCACAGAATTATCAGGTTGCGGTCGTTGGACGGTGTTTTGATCGCGCTTGAAGAAATCTGGCTTGATGGTGCGCAGCCCGCGCAGATCGCGGTGAGCGATCTGTCGGACTCGCTGTATCATTTTTATAGGCATGACTTGGGTGTCATAATTGCTTCGGTTGAAGACCGGATAGGTGTTGATCCGATGCCCGCATGGACACCGGACGCGTTTCATCTGAAGTCGGGTGAAATAGCAGGCTATATCGAGCGGGTCAGTTGGACCGCGGCCAAAGAACCAGCGGAATTTTCGCGCACTTGGTATGATGCCAAGCGCGCAGTTTACATCTCTCGAATGGGAAAAGGTTAAACGAAGTGGATACGGTAAATTATGGCCTCATTGGCTGCGGTATGATGGCGCGCGAGCACATTCAAAATATCAATCTGCTGCCCAAAGGGCGGGTGACAGTGGTCTATGATCCGGTGACAGAGCTTGCGGAATCAGCAGCGACCTTGGCGCAGGATGCGCATGTTGCGGAATCGCTGGACGCGTTGTTGGCTTTCGAAAAACTTGATGCCGTGGTGATCGTCAGTCCGAACTACTTGCATGTGCAGCAACTCTGCCAGATCGCAGAGACGCGCCCAATGCCGATTTTGTGCGAAAAGCCGCTTTATACCGATCCATCGGATGCCGCCGTTCTGGAAAAGCTGTTTGCTGACTATGCTCATCCGGTTTGGGTTGCGATGGAATACCGCTATATGCCGCCCGTCGCAGCTTTGGTTGCCCAAGCAGAGCAGGCAACCGGTGGCATCAAGATGCTGACGATCCGCGAGCATCGCTTTCCGTTCTTGCCCAAGGTCGGTGACTGGAACAGGTTCAATGCGAAAACCGGCGGAACGTTGGTTGAAAAGTGCTGCCACTTCTTTGACCTGATGCGCCTGATTTTGGATGATGAGCCAATTCGCGTCATGGCCAGTGCCGGACAGACGTTGAACCATCTGGACGAACGCTATGATGGCGAAGTGCCTGATATCTGGGACAACGGTTATGTAATTCTGGATTTTGCTAAGGGCGCCCGTGCCATGCTTGAGTTATGCATGTTTGCCGAAGGTGCGCGATATCAAGAAGAAATCAGCGCCGTTGGCCCGAATGGCAAGATCGAGGCATTTGTACCGGGGCCAGGGCGCTTTTGGCCGAAACTATTGGGCGATGCGCCAGTGCCGCAGTTGATCATCAGTCCACGCGCACCCAAAGGGCCGTTCGTATCTGAAATTCCAGTTGATCCAACCTTGCTTGAGGCAGGCGATCACAATGGATCTACCTTCTATCAGCATCAGCGTTTCAATGCGGTCGTACGGGGCGAAGGAGAGGTCGAAGTTACCTTGGCCGATGGGGCCAAGGCAATCGCGATAGGGTTGGCCGCGCAAGAGAGCGCGCGCACGGGGCAGGCTGTTCTGCTTTAGATAGAGCCGACCAGCGTGATGCTGGCATCAACGCAATCAACGCCTTCGCAGCTTACCATAGCTGCGGGGACGTGGATTTTGTGACCATCGGCGATAATAAAATATCCATCATCCTGAAAGCCTGCAAATTCACCCACAAGCGTCATCGCGTGGTTCTTGAAAACAAGGGTGATTTCATTTGTCGTCGTGGCAACCGGTGCTGCAAATGCAGTCGTTGCGATCAGCAGTGCAGGCACTGCGTGCATTAGTTTCTTCATCATAACTCATTACCTTTTACAATCGTATACAAGTGGAGCGCCTAACGGTCGTTTACGTGCGCGTCAATGAAAATGAATGATTTAATTTCATATCCTGTCCGAAAGACGAGTGCCGGTCCGAATGTGCGCACTACCGCGAGGGATCAATAAATTCATACAGCAACGTGGTGCTAGTCCAGTTCGGATCTACATATCGGCGCGGACTTCGCGGACCCATGCCACAAGTGTTGCACGTGCTTCCAGGTCCATCTGTACCGCATTTGGGGGCGGCATTGCGTGGCTGACGCCAGCTTGCAGATAGATTTCGCTGGCGTGGCGTGCCACATCACTGGGTGTTTCCAGATAGACGCCCTTGGGCGCCCACTGCATGTTGCCCCACACAGGTTCGCGGGCATGGCACATTGAACAATTCCCGATAACTGTATTGAAGGCGTCGTCAAAACCTTCGGCTGACGCGAACTTTTCCTCGTACGGGGTCAAGGCGCGCGCTTCGGCTTCTTGCCATGTGTCGCCAGTGCGTACTGTGGAAAGCCATGCGATGAGGATCATCAGCAATACGGTGACAGCCCACGTCCAATGCGGCCCTTTGCCGGTCTTGTGCATGGTGTTGAAGTAATGTCGAATTGTCACGCCTGTCAGGAAGATCAAGCTTGCGATGATCCATGCATACTGTGTGCCAAAGGCGAGCGGGTAGTGGTTCGACAGCATCAAGAACACGACAGGCAATGTCAGATAGTTGTTGTGGGTGGACCGCACCTTGGCAATCTTGCCGTACTTCGCATCAGGTGTGCGGCCTGCTTTCAGGTCTTCGACGACAATGCGCTGGTTTGGCATAATTTGGAAAAACACGTTGGCTGTCATGATTGTCGCCGTGAACGCGCCAAGGTGCAGCAACGCAGCGCGGCCCGTGAAGATCTGGTTATACCCCCAAGACATGACGACAAGGATCACAAACAACAGCAACATCAAAAGCGTGGGCTTTTCGCTAAGTTTGGATTTGCACATTGCGTCATAGGCCAGCCAGCCGACTGTCAGCGAGCCACCAGAGATCAGGATACCCTGCCAGAGTGATAGCTCGGCTTTGGTGGGGTCGAGCAAGAACAACTCTCCACCAACCCAATAAACGATCATCAGCAAAGCAGCACCAGACAGCCACGTCGCGTAGCTTTGCCATTTGTGCCACGTCAGATGCTCGGGCATTTCAGCAGGGGCCACCATGTATTTTGTGGTGTGGTAGAAACCACCGCCGTGAACTTCCCATTCTTCACCAGAAACGCCTTCGGGCATATTGGGTGCCGGTTTCAGCATCAGGTCCAGTGCGATGAAATAGAACGAAGCGCCGATCCACGCCATTGCTGTGATGACGTGCAGCCAACGGACCGAAAACGCGATCCAGTCCCACATGATAGCTAGGTCGTACATACCAATCTCCCGAGATTCGAATTTGATAACATGCTAGGCGAGATCAAATTGTTCTGGTATCACCTCAAAACACCAAGCAGCATCAAAAAAAACAAAACAATGTCTTATTTTGAAAATATCCGTACTTTCGTCCGTGTCTACGAGTTAGGTAGCATGTCCGCCGCCGCGCGTGACTTGCGAATTTCGCCAGCGGTCACGTCGTCACGGATTTCACAACTCGAAGAACGCCTTGGCGTTCGCCTTTTTCAACGCACCACCAGAAGCCTGTCTGCGACAGAGCAGGGCAAGGCGTTTTATACTGGTGCCTGTCAAGTCTTGGAGTCCGTCGAGAGTGCAGAAGCCCAAGTTGTCGATATCACCGATCAGCCACGTGGTGCGCTGTATGTGGCCGCCCCTTTGGGTGTCGGTCGCCGCCTGATCGCCCCGCAGGTTCCGGCGTTTCTGGCGCAATATCCTGAAGTGAATATGCGGCTACGTCTGACAGACCGCAAAGTCGATCTGACAACCGAAGGCCTTGATCTCGCGTTTTTCCTTGGGCAACCCGAAGATAGTAATTTGCGCATCAAGAAGATAGCAGATGTGCAGCGTGTGCTATGTGCGTCGCCTGATTACATTATGGCGCATGGGCACCCGCGATCAGGACATGACATCGTCAAAGACAAGCACGAGTGTCTGAACCTGCGGTTTCCTGGCGCGACTGAATTTCAATGGCCGCTTATGACGCCATCAGGCACCAAACGGTTTCGCGCAGCGGGGCGGTTTGAATGTGATGACGGCGATATACTGGTGGATTGGGCTTTGGCGGGGCACGGCATCACGCTCAAGCCTGTCTTTGAGGTAGCGAGCCATTTGAAATCTGGGGCGCTCGTGGTTGTAGGCGAGGAAACCCCACCTGAACCCATTCAAATGGCTTGCTTGTTTACGCATCGCAGGCATCAAGACCCCAAAACACGGCTGTTCATGGAGTTCGTGATTGAGCGTATCAGCAGCGCGATTCAAGAAACCGCGCTACCGGATCAGCTGCCACGGTAGGTGGAATAGCTGAACGGAGAGAGAAGGAGTGGCACATGATAGTGCTGAGCCTCTGACATCCCAAAGCGCAATGGGATGAGGTCAAGAAATCGCGGCGTTTCCGGCGGTGTACCTATACGGTCCAAATAGTCACCTGCATGAAAGACCAGTTCGTATGTGCCAATTTCGAATTCGCCTTCGGGCAGAATCTGCGCATCTGTGCGGCCGTCGTCATTCGTTACGACGGACTTAAGCAACGTGCGCGTTTCCCCAATGATCTTGTAAAGGTCAATTTTCAAACCTTCGGCGGGGCATCCGCGCGCGGTGTCAAGAACATGGGTGGTCAGATAGCCGGACATAGTAAGCTCCTTTGATTTAGCTGAGTGTCCCAACTGTTGGCCGCAGATACAAACCCTGTCATTCCTAAGGCTCCTTCGCTTTTTATTTGAAAAACATTTATATTGTTTTGAATTACAACATCACTACTCAGGAGTACGCAAAGTGAACCGATACCCACGTGATATGACAGGATATGGTGCAAACCCACCTGCGGCAAATTGGCCCAACGGTGCGAAGATTGCTGTCCAGATTGTCCTTAATTATGAAGAGGGTGGCGAAAATAATGTCCTTCACGGCGATGCCGCATCAGAGGCGTTTTTGTCCGAAATCACAGGTGCGGCAGCATGGCCCGGCCAGCGTCACTGGAACATGGAATCAATCTACGAATATGGATCGCGCGCTGGTTTCTGGCGCGTCCACCGGATGCTAAGCGATCTGCCTGTGACGGTTTACGGTGTTGCAACCGCATTGGCCCGCGCACCTGAACAGGTTGCTGCGATGAAAGCGTCAGGTTGGGAAATCGCCAGCCACGGCCTGAAATGGGTCGAACATAAAGACATGCCCGAAGACGAAGAACGCGCCCAGATCGCCGAAGCGATCCGGCTGCACACAGAAGTAACAGGCGAGGCCCCACGCGGCTGGTATACGGGCCGCTGTTCAAACAACACGGTGCGTCTGGCCGCCGAAACGGGGCAGTTTGCCTATGTCGCCGATAGCTATGCGGATGATCTGCCATATTGGATGCGCTTTGGTCGCGCCGACCAGTTGATTGTGCCTTACACAATGGACTGCAACGATATGCGGTTTGCTATTCAGGCAGGCTTTACCACCGGCGATCAATTTGAACGTCACCTTAAGGACAGCTTTGATTACCTTTATGAAGAAGGCGAAGCTGGTCAGCCTAAGATGCTATCAATCGGCCTGCATTGCCGCCTGATCGGGCGTCCGGGCCGCGCCGCTGCCTTGCGCCGCGCAATTGAGCACTTCCAATCCCATGAAGGCGTTTGGTTCGCCACGCGTTTGGAGATAGCCGAACATTGGGCACAGGAGAATCCGCCGATGTCACTCAACCGACCGTCTGATATGGATCGCGATACGTTCGTTGCTGAATTTGGCGGTATCTTTGAACATAGCCCTTGGATTGCCGACGGTGCCTATGATTTGGAACTGGGTCCAACGCATGACAACGCGCTGGGCATCCACCAAATGCTCGCCCGGATTTTCCGCAGTGCAGATGCAGACAAACGTCTTGGCGTATTGACGGCCCACCCTGATCTGGCGGGCAAATTGGCCGAAGCCAAGCGTTTGACTGCTGAGTCCACAGCAGAGCAAGCCTCTGTTGGGTTGGATTCCCTGACGGATGAAGAGCGCGCAAGTTTGACCGCGATGAACACAGAATACACATCGAAATTTGGTTTTCCTTTTATCATTGCCGTGCGCGACAACACCAAAGCGTCGATCATGGCAGCCTTTCAGCGCCGCATCAGCAATGACCGCGACACTGAATTCACCGAGGCTTGCCGTCAGGTCGAACGCATCGCAGAACTGCGCCTTCTTGAGAAGTTCAGCGCATGAGCAATCGCATCAAAATGCAGCTATTGACCGCCGCCGCGTTCGTGCCATTCGGTGACGTCATGGATGCATCAGGTGCGCCGGACAAGTTGATCAATCAAGGCAAATGCGGGCGGTTCCACGACATGGCGCAACTGGATTTTTCAGATGGCGCGGCAGGGATCAGCATTTTTCAGGGCGAGGTGGAAACACTGCCTTTGACGTTAGAGATGGTCGAGCGGCACCCCGACGGCAGTCAGGCGTTTGTGCCGATGTCTTTGGACCCGTTCTTGGTTGTTGTGGCAAGTGATGAGGCGGGCGTACCGACGAACCCCCAAGCATTCATCACCGCACCCGGCCAAGCCATCAATTTTCATCGGGGGACATGGCACGGTGTGCTGACCCCCTTATCCAAACCAGGGCTGTTTGCTGTCATCGACCGCATCGGGACAGGTGCAAACCTGCAAGAGCACTGGTTCGATAAAAGCTACATCATCGAAAGGTGAGTGGAGCAGTTGGTGAAAGCCCAGCACCAAGAACATTAAGGGGAGGAAAACCAACAATGTCAGATACATCCATCGGGACGCCAGAACAAATGCGCGATCCTAACTACATGCCACCGGTCTATAAGGCGGTCCCACTGGGGCTTCAGCACGTTTTGGCGATGTTCGTCTCAAACGTGACGCCCGCGATCATCATCTGCGGTGCTGCTGGCATCGGTTTCGGATCAGACCAAGGGGCGCTGGGCTTTCCAGCGATGACTTATATGATCCAGATGTCGATGTTCTTTGCAGGCATTGCCACATTGATCCAGACAATCGGTATAGGCCCCGTCGGTGCCAAGTTGCCAATCGTGCAGGGTACATCATTTGCGTTCATTCCAATCATGATCCCGCTGGTTGCGGGCAAGGGGGAAGAAGCGCTCGCCGTGGTGATGGGCGGTGTCTTGGTCGGTGGTTTGTTCCACGCATTCCTTGGCCTGTTCATCGGTAAAATCCGCTTTGCCTTACCACCACTTGTGACAGGCTTAGTTGTGACCATGATCGGCTTGGCTTTGGTCAAAGTTGGCATTCAGTATGCGGCTGGCGGCGTCCCCGCGATTGGCACCGAAGAATACGGTAGCCTGCAAAACTGGACTGTCGCGGGCATCGTGATCGTTGTGACGCTGGCGCTGAAGTTCTATGCGCGCGGTATGGTTGCGATCTCTGCGGTCGTGATCGGATTGCTTGTTGGCTATGCCGTCGCTGCAATGATGGGCATGGTTAGCTTTGGCAACGTCGGTCGCGCTGCGTCCTTCTCGCTGCCGAACCCACTGCATTTTGGTCTGGAATTCAGCGTTGCTGCAATCATCGGCTTCTGTCTGATGGGCTTTGTGTCTGCGGTTGAAACTGTAGGCGACGTATCTGGTATCACCAAAGGTGGCGCTGGTCGCGAAGCAACTGACAAAGAGATCCAAGGTGCGACTTTTGCGGATGGTCTGGGTACCGCGGTTTCTGGTGTGTTTGGCGCACTGCCAAACACATCGTTCAGCCAAAACGTTGGTTTAATTGCAATGACAGGTCTGATGAGCCGCCACGTTGTTACCATCGGTGCATTGTTCCTGATCGCTGCTGGCCTGATCCCGAAAGTGGGCGCAATCATCTCGACCATCCCAATCGAAGTACTAGGTGGTGGTGTGATCGTGATGTTCGGCATGGTCGTGGCTGCGGGTATGTCGATGCTGTCTGATGTGGACTGGAACCGTCGCAACATGGTGATCTTTGCAATTGCTTTGTCGCTGGGTCTTGGTCTGCAGCTAGAGCCGGGCGCCTTGCAGCACCTGCCAAGCACATGGAAAGTTCTTGCGACTTCGGGCATCTTGCCTGCTGCGCTGATTGCGATCGTGTTGAACCTGATCCTGCCAGAAGAACTGCCAGGCGAAGCGACCGAAGAAGTATCCGGTGGCATGTCCGGTAACGGCAAAGGCAAGCTTCCACACGAGTAAGCTTAAGATAGAAAGCCCCGCCGCATCTGTGGCGGGGCTTTACGCCAAGGCTGTGCCTTTGGCACGCAACAATCCCGACATCGTAAGACATGACAAGAAAGGCGCAACTCAGGTTGCGCCGTCTTTGTTTTGTCTGGTCGCAAACTATGCATGGCGGCGCGATGTGTTTGGCAATAAAAAACCCCGCTCCAAAATGAATGGAACGGGGGCAATCAAACGACTGGTGTCGACGTTACCTAAGTGAATGCGACAGCGTACTCGCTGGACGCAGTGCCATATGCCGGTTCACGTCCTTGTACAAAAGATACCGGAACTTGCCTGGGCCGCCCGCATAACAGGCCTGCGGACAAAACGCGCGCAGCCACATGTAATCGCCTGCTTCAACCTCGACCCAGTCTTTGTTCAGCCGATATGCAGCCTTGCCTTCAAGAACATAAAGCCCGTGTTCCATGACATGAGTTTCCAAGAACGGAATAACCGCACCCGGCTCAAACGTGACCACGGTAACGTGCATATCGTGGCGCATATCGGTCGGGTCAACAAAGCGGGTCGTGGCCCATTTGCCGTCAGTGCCGGGCATTACAGTAGGGGCCACGTCATTGTCATTGGTCACGATGACATCCGGCAAAGCCAGCCCGTCGACCTCCTCGTACGCTTTGCGTATCCAGTGAAAGCGCAGCATCTCTGTGCCCTTGTTGTGCAGGGCCCAATCGGATGAAGGCGGCAAATAGGCGTAGCCACCCGGTATCATCTGATGTGTTTTGCCATCAACGGTCAGCGTCGCTGTGCCCTCGACAATAAATAGAACGCCTTGTGCCGCAGGGTCCAGTTCTGGACGGTCAGAGCCGCCACCGGGGGCCACTTCCATGATGTATTGCGAAAATGTCTCTGCAAAGCCACTGAGGGGACGCGATAGGACCCAAAGCCGTGTGCCGTTCCAGAATGGCAGAAAGCTGGTGACGATATCGCGCATCGTACCCTTCGGGATCACGGCGTAGGCATCCGTAAAGACGGCACGATCTGTCAGCAGTTGGTCTTGACCGGGATGACCCCCGGTAGGGGCGTAATATTTGGCTGACATCGTAATCCTCTCGGAGTTGTGGCTGAGTTTACTATGGGCATGCTGTGCTGCTAGGGCCATTGACGATGTGGTGACAGGACTTTCTGGTTTTTCTTGATAATTGGCGGCTATTCTCGCGGCTCAAATCAAGCAGATGTAACAGGTTGATGGCAAGCGCTGCTGCTGGGCCGGATTTTGGCTGCGGACATAACCGCACTCGCTGGGGGTGGACTGCAGTATTTCGTGTGCAGTATGTGTGCCACTTGGACGCAAAAACCCGATCGCGAACGGTGAGGAGTAGTATCAATGCCCAACGACACAGCCGGCGCGGCGGCGAAACTCTCTGTCGCCCCGATGATGGATTGGGTCATGACTTCGATTTATACATTATAAAACAATTATTTGATCTTCCACGAAGACCAATGTTGTAAGTGATGTTGTAAAATCCACTGAAGATTGGGGCGACTGATAGGACGGACAATCACGCTCAGTACGACAATGACGAGATAATGGTATTCGATCGAGCTTTGAGTTGACATTGGTTGCCTTGCTGAAAGCGGCTGTTCTTTTTGGCTAGTCGTGGTTCAACTAGGTGAGAGAAAGGCTGAACTCGCTGCAACAGCAAGCTTGGCTGCAATACCATTCATTGCGGACGTTACTTCTGAGTGTCTGACATCAGCACGTTAGGGACAGATTTGAGAATTAGAATAGCGGCTGAGTTCTGGTTCGTCATAGTTTTCAAGGAGTGAAGCTGAGCAAGACCATCCTCCAGACGAAAATCTCCACATTGATATCAAAAAAGATATCGAACCGGATGTACTTCGATAAACCTCAACTACCTTGGGTTTTTTGCTGCCTTGTATAACCGAAA
>Ga0208660_1000997_pt1 | contig 11493 bp, 24 predicted proteins | sample DEB08_DNA_13_FD_184527 | JGI IMG/M metagenome (GOLD analysis project Ga0208660, IMG submission 184527) | Aqueous microbial communities from the Delaware River and Bay under freshwater to marine salinity gradient to study organic matter... | ecosystem: Environmental > Aquatic > Marine > Coastal ... | reverse complement strand
CAATCGGGACTTTGTTGTGCTTTGCAGTCGCCCCCACTGGGTGGTGAATCTGCGCCTGTCCCAAACACTCGACGCATTGTAGGTTAGCCACCTGATCGTGCCACCGCCTTTGCTCTGCTGTAGGCGCGTTGCCCTTACTCCTCATACTCCTCGCCCTCGCTCTCTATCTGATCTGAAATGTCAATCAGTGTTCCGCTGTCGATGTCGCAGTAATTAACCTCTGCAACCATTTGTATTTTAAGACCGTTCCACCCAAAGACCTCAGACGTACTGAGGGCAACGGCTCCAACATCGCCGTCAGTGTAGATAAACACCGTGTCACCGTGCTTATTCTTGCCCCGAATGTAGTCAGGCTGAAATGTTTGCGTCCAGCCAATAAATTGAGGCACAGTCTTCCCGGTAATCTTCGCCGCTTCCTTGATTGAGAGGCTCATAAGCATTCAACCAAGGTGTAAGCTGCCGCAGCCGCCGCGCAAAAGAACACTGCGAACAGCAACCAAAATACATGCCCCGCCGCTGTTTCGATCATGTCGAGGAGATTCATTTGATCGCCCCCTTGACCAAAGTTACACCGCTCTCGCCCATTGGCACTTCAACAATGTGACCGTCATCAGCAAAAAACTTTTCTAGCGCCTTCTGCATTTCAATTCGCGCCGCCTCTTTCTCAGCGAAAGTCTTTAACTTTGGCTGAATTGTTCGCTCTTGTTTTCTTGTTAATTTTACCATTTCTCGCATCCTTTTTATCCAACATTCGTTTTATTTCTGCCACCGTCAGTTCTTCTCTGGGGTAGCTTAAATCCTTCCAACCCTTGTTTCTGGGATAGCTCATCCCTCAGAATAAACTGGCTTATTCATTGGTCTTGTCTTTAATTCTCCCGCTTTAAGTCTGTCAATACGCTCAGTTGTTATATCGATATACTCTTGAAAAATGTCGCATCCGTAAGCATTTCTTTTATTTTTTATAGCCGCGATTGCGCTAGAACCAGAACCTAAATACGGATCTAAAATGTTCTGCCCTTCGTTGGTTAAAGCTAATATTAACCGCTCAACAAGCGCAACGGGGAACTGACACGGGTGCATTGTTTTCTCAGCATGGTTATGTTTTACATTCGGAATGTCCCACACATCTTCAGGGTTTTTCCCTAGCGGGTTGCCAGAAATCTGCCCTTTTTTTGGACCCTTGTAATGTTTCTTGTTTGGATATTTGCTGGGAACCCTCACCGCATCAAGATTGAAAACATAATCGTCCGTTTTTGTGAACCACATAATTGTTTCATGCCTGCCTGAAAACCTTTTTTTGCAATGCAGCCCAGAACCAAACTTCCAAACGATTCTGTTTCTTAGCCGCAGACCATGATCTTTAAACAATTTGTAAAGAATAATGTCCAATGGAAAAACCTCGCCTTTTTCCACATAATTTCCAACTTGCCAACAAATTGAACCCGTTGGGTGCAGCAACCTAACCGCTTGCTCAATTGCTGAAGATTGTTCTTCCAGATAAATGTCCAACGACGTTTTTGTCTCGTACTCTTTGCCCAGATTGTAGGGAGGAGATGTTACGATAAGATTCATGCTATCTTTTTCTAAAGATTTCATAAAATTAATATTATCAGAACACAAAATTTTTGATTGATAGCTCACATCGCCGCCCATTCGTTTAACTGATCCATTGTCAGCAGTTCACCGTATTTCTGTATGAACGCCCGGTGCAGCGCAAGGAAACAATCCTTAAACTCGTCGTTGTCCATGTTCTCAAAGCACAGTGACTGAGCCTCAACAGCCTGCCTCACGGTCCCGTTGATATCAACACTGCCGATTGCGGTGAAGTATCCGGCCTTGATCGTGAGCAATTTGCGCCAAGGATCAAACAGCAACTGCTCGTCTACCATTTCAAACATGATACGCAGCATCTTCATTGCTCTGGCGTGGTATCGCGGGTTTCTAGCCTGCTTGATGTCAACAACGAACAGCGCCCCGTCCTTCTTGCGCGAGGTCAGGTCAACAGACTCCTCGTCATACGGCAGGTAGCAGTCCCCTTGCTTTTGGATTATGCACTTCATTCTTGCAACCCCTTTACGAACTCTCTGAGTTTGTCACGATTCTGTGGCGTATCGAATATCTTAACCTCGACCCGCGACACACTGGCCTCAGCGTTCTTCTGCCGAAACCTGCGTAGCCGCGCTGCGGTTTTTTCTCGCGCTATGTCGCGCTGTGTTTGCCCTTCTGTCATTTCCATTTCCTTTTAACAATCGTGAACAGATGCGACACCGGCATTGCACCACTCAAAGTACAACCCATGCTTGTCTAAAACAGCGGGGATGACTGTTTCTTCTCCGAAATAGTCGCTGTAAAAATCAAGAAACTTACCGGGGTTATCGCCCTCGCTGCCGTCACCGTGATACTCGCCAGAAATGGCAAAGTGACCACCCCAACCACGATCTGCATCTAGAACGTGGACCCCTTGTTTTTTAAGCTCGTTGAAAGCTAATCGTGCATTTCTTTTCATTTCCCTTTTCCTTTTTGGTTTCTCAGACGCTTTTCAGCGTTTCGACCATTACCAGTGGTCTCATCAGTGAGAATTATTGGTGCTAAGTGATGTTTAATGCCACTTGAAGAAGTGCAACCACAGGGTTATCGGCGTCTCTCTCACAGTCTGACTGTTCATCGAAAGCGTGCCAGATATGGGGATAAGTTTCGTCCTGATAGGCTGTCGCGATTACCTGCCGAGACAGGCCGCGATAAGGTTTATCGCCGTCGTGAAGTTGATACCCAATTTCGCAGGTGTCTACTCTGTAAGCTGTATCTCTGTCTATCCGTACACCGATGTGATCAGTGTGACTGAAATCAAGAGTGGCGGTGATCAGGCTGCCTGTATAGTCAGCGGCGTTAAATGTTAAAGTTTCTGTGCTGTTGTTCATTTGCTTCCCTTTTCCCTTTCCGTTGTTGGTGGTATCTATTATCCATATCGTTACCGGTAACGCAATAGGTTGATGTAAATAAATTGCAAAAAAACGCCCCGTAGGGCGCTTGGTATTTACTTAATCAGTTGTTTTGTCTTGAAATCAACATAATCGTAAATGTTAAATCCTTGCTCTTCTGCCCTGCTTTGAGCAGCAGACTCAGCAGCGTTATACATAGCTGCCCAGTATGCGGGGTTTACTTGCTTATACCTGTCAGTCTCTCCCGTAAACTTACAGACTACAACGCACTCCTCTAGTTCAGGTATTCCAGCATCCAGAACGTTTTCAAGATCGATGCTCTCATCAGTTAGGTAACTACCGCGTAGATTGTCCTCCAGTTCCATAAGTACGGACTCTAGCTTCCGGTAGTCTTGTTTAGTTTTCATTCTGTTTCCCTTTCCGTTGTGTGTCCGATCATTATACGCACCGTTACCGGTAACGCAATAGGTTAGGATAATATTTTTTTCAAGTTATCCAGAGCGGCCCGACCGACCGACTCAGTAGGCTCCGGCGCAGGCAGTCGCTCAAAGTCCTGATGTTCAGGTCGAGTCTTCAGCAATTCAAGGAAATCACCAACACTTGGACCCCCGACCTTCTTGTGGTGCTTGAGGCAATTTTCAAGCGCCGCCTGCCGCTGCTGAGAGTCGTAAGGCCGCAACAGCTTGATCCACATCAACAGCTTGTTGACAGTGTCCTCCTCCGCCTTCGGCAAGAAGAATGGGTACTCAGCAGACAGGATCGCGAACAACTTCCGCATCTCTTCCGCTTCTGAGTTACTGAAGTCCTCGCGACTTGAGTGCTGCTGTGATCCGGTCGCTTGCACTTGGGTTATGATCTCGTTTACTTGTTTCATTTTCCTGCATCCTTCGTTTCCAGTTTCGACATGCTGATTTCCAATCCTTCATCTTGTTTTTGCCAACGTGCCAGTTTTTGCTCGCGTAGAAATCACAATACTTGTCAGCCTCATTCCCCGCATCACCAAATGACAAACCTTGTTCGACAAAATAATTCATCACATCCGAATTTGTGGGAGGGGAAAAGCGTTTAGCTTTGACTGGGGGTTTATCCCCCTCTTTCTTATCTGTATCTGTATCTGTATCTGTATCTACAGCGTTACTTTTTGTTTCTGTAACGTTACTGTAACGTTTCACTTTCTCTCGATGCTTCCTAACCCGCGCCGCGCTTGAGTCTGAGACATATTGACGCTTGTCCCATGCCTCCGGCTGACCGTCTTCATCGATCAAACCTTTATCTATCAATCGGGTTTTTGTTGCCTGCCACTCCGTTTCTGTAACGCGCAACTGAAACGCTATCTCGTTACACTGTAACGTTACATCGCCGTTACAACACTTGAGGCACAACAACATGATAAATCGACGTTGATCGACTTCAGATAACATTTGAACTTTAGGATCGGTCGCGAATTCATGGTACATCCGAAACCAAGGCATACTGCTAGTCATAGTCTTGCTCCTTTAGATTTACTCTCCCTTTTTGGAACCGCGACTCCCCCGTGGGACAAAGGAAAGGAAAACCTCCACAAGTGATCAAGCCTGTGGCGGGGAGCGCGATTTAAAATCATATCAGTTTTTTGCCGCTGACAACAATTCATGAATTAAAAATTTACTCATCCTCGCCTCTTTTAGCGTCAGCATCGAACATTACTTCGTATCGATACATCTTTTTTATCCGATCTAATGTGTCGTTAGATTCAACGTAAACCGGCGAGTTTCGGAATATCATCGCGTCGATTGACTGACGCGAATGTCCTGTCTCAGCACCAATTGTGCCTGTTGTTTTCTTGCTTAATGCAACGTATCGTTTCAACGTTAAATTCATCTTTTAAGCCTTTTAACCCTTTAAAAAAGCACATCTTGATGCATTCATAAATAAATTGCAACGTTTCGTTGCACATTTGATCAGCGATTGGTAAGATCGTTTCAGGAATCAAGGAAAACAAAAGGAAAAAATATGACATACGCACAGGAAATGGAAAAGTTTAAGCAGCACTTAGCGGTAGTTCTTGCGGACAAAACTGGCATCGACGCAGGCGATAGCATCGAGGAACTTTGCAACACCATCGCGATTGAGTACGGCGATTGGAAGCTAGGCGAGGTTGAGGACCAATCAGAAACGGCAGCACTTGAGCAGCGTCACCAAGATGACTTAGCAGACTATGCAGCAGCGGTGCGAGTGTGAAGCCGCTTTTGCATGGTAAGTCATTTGAATCGTTTGAATCCTACAGCAACTTTATCTCTGACTTTGTGCAAGGGCAGAGTGACTGCGCGGAAGCAAAAGATATTCAGAAGAAAACAGAGGCATACATTCGCGGATACTCCGCGCAGGACAGCCTTAACCAGATCAACGCAATAAAGGAAAGCAAATGAAATCATCAACAGAACTAAACGAGTTGGCAACAGCACTTAGCAAAGCTCAGGGAATCATCCAGAATCCAAACAAGGATGCCGCCAATCCATTCTTCAAAAGCAAGTACGCAGACCTTGCGGACGTACTTAACGTAGTGCGCCCTGCCTTCTCTGAGGTGGGCCTGAGCGTTGTGCAGATGCCAACCAACGTAGACGGCAACATTGGCGTTATAACGCGCCTAATGCACAGTAGCGGCCAGTGGTTAGAAGCAGCAGTTGACATCCCATTGCAGGGTAAAAACATCGCGCAGGACGCAGGATCCACAATCACTTACCTTCGCCGCTATGCGCTCGCCGCAGTAGCCGGGGTCTTTCAAGAAGACAACGATGGCAATCTTGGCAAGGGAAAGGGGACTAATACCGCGCCGGTTCAGAGCATAAAAAGCAACCCCCAAATCGCCGGACACACGGACCAACAAAAGACTTATTTTGACAAACTGATCGAGGATAACGATGCGCTCACCATGTTCGTAATGCAGCGTCAGTCTGAGAGCAGTGTATTCGAGAGCCTTTACAACAGCTTTGAGAGCGAAAAGGGCAAGTTTAAAAGAATTGTTGACGATATGACGCTAAAAGGCCGAGACCAGTTCGATGAATACGTCACCTTGCTGCAACAGGGCCATGACGTTGAGGCAGAAGTTAGCAAAGCAGCGTTTAAGTACATTGAAGCGGCAGCATCTTAAAAAACTAGGTATGTGCTCAGTAGACAACTAGGTATCTACTGGGTACATACCCAACTCACGGAGAGACAAATGAGGAAATGCAGGAATAGAAGTTGCAGCAACATCCTGCCGGAAGGCACACACGGGTCCAAAAAGTTTTGTAGCCCAGAGTGTGCCATTTCGCGCCGAAAGGCTAGTCAACGGGAACACTGTAGCATCGACACGATGTGCCAAGACGAATTCTGGGAATACGAATTGGCTAACAAGGTGTTAGCAAAGGCTTGGATATGAGACCGCGCTACGAACGGGAAAGTGACCGGCAGGCAGAAACTAAAATCATGGAAAAAGTGGTGCAGGCACTTGGTTTTACAGGTTTTAAAAAGCTTCCTGCCAGTTACGTTCTTGACTTCGCCGCCCTCAGAGGCAATGAGATTGCTGGGTTTGTTGAGGTAAAGAGAAGACACAACGCGATGAACAAGTACCCGGACATATTCGTTGCTTTGCATAAGCTAAATGCTGCGAGCCAACTGAAAATGATCGGCAAGAAAACAATATTTGCTGTCGAATGGGATGACTGCACCGGGTGGGTTCTGCTAGAGAATCCTTCGCACATCAGCATCTCTGGCAGGACAGACAGAAATGACGCGGCGGACATAGAGCCGATGGCACACTTTCCAATCGACAGAATTAAAGTGATTTAACATGGGTATAATTATGGAAGCAATCAAAAAAGTATTCGGGACAGAGTCCTACAAGCTCTTTCGCGCTGAGGATCCTGCGACAAGTGAGCAGGCTGCGTTAGCGGTAGACACTGAGTCTCTAGAAGAGAAGGTTTACAAGATTATCAACGCTAGTGGCAAGGCGGGGATGATCAGCGATGAAGTGAGGGCGGCAATGCCTGACGTTAGCTCTTACAGCTCTGTCACGGCTAGATACAAGGCTTTAAAGGATAAGGGGCTTGTCTTGCTCAATGGCGAGAGAAGACCGGGTCGGTCTGGCAGGAATCAGTCTGTGATGATTGGGTATAAGCACTCAAACAGCTAGTTCTTTTTGTTCCAAAGGTCGAAAAGCACTTTGACTTTTTCTTTTAAAACGTCAATTTCAGAGTGCATTTTGGCGAGAACAATAACGAGGGTAATGAACGCGATGAACATAGGCCATGTTGCGTTGGCGAACTCAATGATGCTCATTTCTACCTCGATGTTTCACATGAAACTATTTGTTAGCTACGCTTTTAGTCTTCTCATGAGTCCGCAGACCGCCAAGACCCAACATTCCTAGCAAAACGGTCATCAAATCGCCCATCTCCAACTTTGGCACATCTAGCCAGATGTCGAGGAAAGGTGAAAGGATAAATGAATACAATAACGCCATTCCGCATACCCAGCCGCAAAATGGCCTCCAGCCAGAGACGAATACAGAGGCGTGTGAGGCTTCTGCTTTGTTGATCTCTAGCTGACCAACCAACAGCGACAACTCGCCTGCAAACTCCTCAGATTTAGCCTGCGCCTTTAATTTGGCGGCTAGGTCTTTATCCTTGACGAATTTGTTAACAAATGTGTCTACAAGTCCTAATCCTGCCGTGACCGGGTCCATCAGTGATAGCTCCTGACAATGTCAGCCAGATATTCAGCGCGACTGGGAGTCTGGACCGCCCACTTCGAGTCAAGCATCTGCCTCGCCGCCTCTTCGTAATCTCCAATTCTGAGAGCAGACAGGAACAGCTTAAACTTTCCAAGACCGGCTAGGCCCATCTGAAACGCCATCTCAATCAGAACGCCGCACACTTCAGCGTCGAGATCGTCAGCCCACGGATAAATATCCCTCAAACTATCAGCGAGGTTTAACAGCCGGTTTTGCACGATATTGATCGACTCGCGCTCAGTGATCCAAGTCAGACCATGCCCAAAAGTGTAGGGTTCTGCGCCGCTCAGAGGATCCGGATACGGTCGGGCCTCAAAGCCTTCATGCTCGAGAACCCGACTTAACAGTTCGTTGTTGGCAATCATTAGCTGATAATCTTCTGCACAAATGGCGCAATCATGATCAGGACGGCGAGCGCCCACAGCTTACCGTCGAGTGCAGATAAACTGGTCTTGTGACCGTCTAGCCGCTCCTCGATGCGCTCGTAGCGCAGATCACACTGCTCTACATGCTTTTCTAGCTCGTGAAAGTAATTATCATCAGTCAGCAATTTATAGACCTTGACCCGGAGTAATGTAAACAGTCGCCGTCCCGCTTGATGATTTTCCTGTAAAAAACGCGCTCGCACCAAACCGCAGCACTTCATCAGTGCCGGGCAACAATGGCACAGAGGTAGCCACTGCACCCGCGTTAGCAATTGCCTCAGCAGATGTCGCGCCCACGCCCAAAAACACCGTCACGGTGCTGTCGTTGATGATCCTGTACTGGCCCGCGTCACTGTTGATCGTTGGTCGAATCGGAGCCTGCTGACCGGCTGGCGGTGTAGGCGTAGCAGCCGCAAAGGTGATCGTGTCACCAAGTGGCGCAAATGGGATTTGTGATGATGATGCCATTACTCTTCTCCTTCTTGGGCAGCAGCATAAGCAGCCTTCGCTTCGTCTGTGAATACCGTGTTCGCAATTGCTACAACGTCAGCGTCTTCGCCTGATAGATCTGCATCAGGTGTTAGAACGTGACGGTGGAATGATCGTGATATTTCTACGTCATCACGCTTGATGATCGATGCAGTGCGAACCTGTACCACTGGATAGCCAGCAGCTAGGTTTAATACCTCGATCTTGTCGTTCTTTACTTCTTCTGAAAGTGCCATTTTATCTCCTTGGTTTGGACTGTCCACCCTCTAGGGGTATTAAGGTTCTGCTGTCCATGTTCCTGTTTGTGAAACAATAATCCATCCGTCTCCATCTGGGTCAGCTTGTAATTGTATAGTCGATCCTTTTGTATTGCTTTGAATATATTTTCCATCACTTACGCCAAGCGGGAAAATTGTATCGCTCGCATTAGGATCAATTTGTAGCGTCTGTGCTTCTAAAACATGAAAAGTATAATTAAGTTTTTCTGAAGTTGCTGGAAGTGTAAAAATTATTGCTCCAGAAGCCCCGTTATTTGTCAAAACGCAATTATCTAACCGACTGCTTACTGTGAAGTTTGATGTTCTATCAAACCGCCACGGTTCATCTACAAACGATATATAAGCATCAGTTCCCGCTTGCATGAATGGAAGGTTTGAACCTCTTGGATAAGATGGATTGTTAAATTTTATATCGATTACCTGAACATCAACCCAAGGCTGGCCAGCCGCGCTATTAATATAATACGGGGTTCTTGCTTGGTCATCAGTAATTGTAATGCCTTTTATATAAACCCCGCCCGGATTAGGATAAAAAGTAGCATTGTTGTTTTCAAGAACAAATGGGCTATTTTCTGTTAGACCGACAACACTGGCACAGTTGATTATTGACATATCATAAAACTCAACACGCTGTGATACTTTATCAATGTTTCGAATATAAAGGCCATGACCTTTTGTGTTTAACGATGTGCAATTTACAAACTGCAAACGGCCATTAGATGTAAACGCTGGCTTATGATTGATAACAGCAAAGCCTGTCCCTGACTGTGAACTGCCAAAGTTCCCACCAGCTGGTAATGCGCTGTCCTGACGAGCAATGCACCCTGTAAAAATAATATCTACGTCATCAGTCATTGGTGTTGTATTGCCGCCTAGTACGGTCATAAAGTTATGACGATAATTGTCAACTGCCTCGCAATTTGTAAAGTGGATAGATTTCAAAATTGACGATCCACCGCTTGGCTCTACATCTACACCAGCTTCAGGTTCTTTTCCGTTGGATTTTTTAAAGACGCAATTTTCAGCCCAAAATCCGTCACAAGTAAGAACCGACAAGCCGTTTCTCATGTTGTTGTAAGCAACACAATTACTCATCCAAATGCGCTTGCAATAAAACGGATTATTATCATCCGCTTCAGCAACCATAAACCCATCGCCACTATGATCTTCGCAATAAACGCTATCTATCCAAATATTTTCTGCGCCAGTCATAGCCACACCAAAAGAAATAAGGTTTGGATGCACACCTTCCCTTGATCCTTTTAGCACAACGCCATTACCATTAATGACAATATTGCTAACTTCGTTCATTTTAAGAATTGCTTCGCCAGTTCCAAATGTTCCCGATGCTGTTTGAATAACAGTCCCAGCTTCAAACGTAACTATCGTGTTAGACTGCAACAAAATATCATTATTAATTAAATAATAGGCACCAGTTTGTTTAGGAATAAATAAATTGCCGCCAGCCGCCGCCGCAGCCGCTTGATTAAACGCAAACGTATCGATTGTTGTGCCATCACCTACTGCCCCGTAATCCATGACATTGACAGCGCCATCGTTAATCATGCGTGTATGAACTTTTGTTAGTGCCATAATATATTTGCTCCTACGCAGACGTATAGGTTCCAGAAACCAGTAAAATATTTGAATTTATACCAGTTCCAAGATCTGATGGCTTCAAGTTAGAAGTATTGCCGTCAGCAGCAGTTTGGTACATGAGCTGCATCCCTGTCTGACCACCCCCTCCAACAAAAGACATACTGGGATTTTCGCCAGCAAAGGCGCTTGTAATGCCAACGGAAAAAGCAGAATGCCCATTAATTCCAGTTGATGCGGTTACTGAGGCAAATGGAAGACCTTCGATAACAACGTCACCACTTCTTCCAACAGTGTTATCAAGCGCATCTGTTCTCATGTAACATTGAATGTGGACAACATTACCAATTTTAGTATATTTACCGCCAGTTAGCGTGTCATACGTTACGCTATTAAATGCCCCATCGGTGGCTTGCAGGGTAGGTGTCCAATCACCCTCCTCGTAATCATCGAATAGCTCGCTAGTGCCAGTGCCAGCGGTAGCAGAGAAGTCGATGCCGTTGCCTGATTGAAGAGCAACTAAATTTCCAGTGTGGTCTATGGCCCATCTATCTGTCGGTGAGTTTGCACCATCAGCGGTTGTGGAAAATGTTAAAGTTGTTGGTATTTCATCGCCACTAACACCCGCACTAACCCTAGCTTGTATTCTTGCTCCACTTCGATATTGACCATTTGTATATCCAGAGAAATAAATTTCAGAGAGAGTTTGACCATTACCAATAGAAGTTGGGCTTGCTCTTGTTCCTTGCGCTCTAGAAAAGACAGTGTAAGGCCAAGTTGCATAATTTCTTTGAAAACTATAACCGCCCTCTAAATTATTGCTGCCATAGGTAGTTAAATCTCCTGTAACTTCAAGATTTACAAAGTTACCGTCTGCGCCGCCTTCAACACGCTGCCATACGGACCCGTTGAACGCTGCCCAATCGCCTACGCCCCAGTTGGTAATACCGTCTAGGTCTGTGGCCCCAGAAACCGACACAACGTAGTAATCACCCTGTGTACCAACGCCAGAA
>Ga0208660_1000993_pt1 | contig 11505 bp, 10 predicted proteins | sample DEB08_DNA_13_FD_184527 | JGI IMG/M metagenome (GOLD analysis project Ga0208660, IMG submission 184527) | Aqueous microbial communities from the Delaware River and Bay under freshwater to marine salinity gradient to study organic matter... | ecosystem: Environmental > Aquatic > Marine > Coastal ... | reverse complement strand
AATGGTGAATTATCTAAACTATTTTCTTTTCCCACTGATAAAATTTCTCTTTTATCTATAACTTCTTGAGTTATTAAAATATCTAAATTTCTTTGATATATGCCTAATGTATGTGCTTTTATCGCTTTACTCGCGGTGTTATAAGATATACTTGTAAAAACATTAAGGGATATGTCTTGAATATCTTTAGGAATACTCGTTTGTATCATTAATTTATCTAATTTCATTGGTTCTAACACGGCACATTTTTCCGCATACGTTTCTACCTTTTCCATATTATCAAATAGAAAATTAGATAATACAAATGGGTTAATATTTGGGAATTCTTGATAATAGGGAATACAAGTATAGATTCCTGCTAAAATTTGTTCTCTAAATCCTTTATTACCCATAACAGTCAACATTTCTTCAGTGTTATTATTACTAATATTATTCCTATCTAAAATATATTTAATTAAATCATTTGACGTTTGTAACGAATAATAAATAAAGTTATTAATATCATTAAAGCTAACAGCCTTATCTAAACATAACGGAATACCTACGTGTACAAAAGAAAACGTTTTTTCACTATACGTAGTATCTTCTTTTAAAATGGACGGTTTATTAACGATATTTGCATAAAAGTCCGTAAATTGTTTTAAATTTCTTCTAGCTGGTAGATAAGGTACTAAATCCAAACTATTAAAAATTCTTATATAATTAGGACACTGCGCGTTATATCTAATAACGTATTTTTCAACATTTTTAAAAACTCTTGGAGACCCAAACGTTATAGTATGGCTAACTTTTATTTTTTCATCTTTCTTTATCACGTCTCTTTCATAAATATAATAAAATAAAGTAGCCAAAGCCCCTCCTAATGAATGACCCGTGAAAATTACTTCTTGGAATTTTCGATATTCATTAAGCTTATTTCTAACTGTTTCATACGTTTTTTCCATAGCGTCTAAAAATCCTTTATGACATTCTAAATCACTTCTATTATCTAAATTCATAATCTGATTAAATAGCGGGTAATCACTAAATTTTCTAACACGAATATCAAAATCACTAAACCATTCTCCCATCGTTTGAGTACCTTTAAAAGCTACAAACAATGTAGTACCTTGAGCCGAAAACAAAACAGGATTATAAACATCTTCGGTAATTCTAAATAAAGTAGTAGAACTAATTAATGGATCATAAACTAATTTAGATAACATTAATGTTTCTACAAATAATTCATCTAAATTTTTTGTATTTAACGTTTCTTTTATATTAAAACGTGTCCGTGATGGATGAGTAGCTCCTTGTACATCTGATTGAGCATTTCCACTAGAATCGGTAGTTTCCGATGAATTAACAGTATCTACTCCATCGGCTATTACACTTGTTATTCCCGAGGCAGCCCCTAATAAGGTAGCCGCGGTTTTTGTAGAAGGTCTCATATCTGCTCTTGTTTGACTATTACTTTCTTCGTCTAATTCTATAACATCTCCCTCTCTAGGTATTAATGGGTCCGTTTCTTCAGGTTCTTCTTCGAATATTTCTTCCTCTAAATTCATTTCTTCAACGGCTGGTTCATCTAAATTTTCATCAAAATCTACATCTACTTCCTCATTCTCAAATCTAAATTCATTTTGTTCATCTCTATCAAAAGGTTGGTCTAGGTCTTCATCAAAATCAAAATCCAAATCCAAAATATCATCATCTTCTAATTCTGGCCTTTGTTTTTGCATATACTCATTTCTACCTTTTTCAAATGCTTCTCTGCCCATTTCTCTAGCATTTTGACTTTCCCACGATTCCGCAAAAGCATTTCTACCCCTTTGAGCGTTCAGTTCTCTTTCTTGAGCGTAGTCCTCCCAAGTTCTAGAATATAATGATTTTTCTATTCTTTCCTTTTCAGCTTTTTTATTTAATTCTTGTTCTAATTTGTCAATTTTAATAGGTTCTTTATCCGCTTCTTCTCTCGTTTTTGATTTTTCTATTAAATCACGGGGTTTAGGATCTTCTTTTAATTCATCACCTTCAAAATTTCCCTCCTCTCCATCATCTAATTCTTCTTCTAATTTGTCACTTTTGATAGGATCTTTACCCGCTTCTTGTCTTTTTTTCTCTTCTCCTTGTTCTCTTAATCTATCTAAAAAACTACCTCCTTTTTTATTTAGTTTCCCGGTTAAATCTAATAATCCTTTAGTACCTGATTCTTCTTTAGCTTTTTCTTTTTCTAATAGTGGTTCTTTTTCTGCGGCCTCTTCTTCTATTACATCAAGAAAACCACCACCATCACCTTCATATCCAGATTTGCCTTCTAACGCTATATCCCCCTTTTTCATATATTCCCCCTCATACTTAGCTAATTCCTTTTTAACTCTATCTAATTTTGTTTTAGCTCGTAATCTATCTATCGGGGTTTTCGCTTCATTATATTCTGCTTGCGCGTTATTTACATTACCTTTATTTATTTCTCTTAGGGTTCTACCTTTTTGTTCTTCGGGCATTTCATTAAAATTTCTCGCTAACTCATTTAGTCTCATTTGAAAACCACTATCGTCGGGTAAATCTATTCCCTGCTCCCTAGCTTCCGCCCTTATTTCCTCGGCTGATACTCTCTGGGCATTTGCCCTACCTCCTCTAGATTCGCCCATTTTTGACCCAGCCTTAGCACCAACTACTATAGCGGCTAATAATGTTAATTGCATCGCCCATTCAACATCACTTGTTTTATCAGCGTCTTCTAGTAAACCATCCCCACCTTTTTCTATCATAGCGGTCCAAGACTCTTCGTCTAAAGATAATACATTTGTCGTAGCTTTACCCCAAGTCTTAGCACTACTCCATCTTTTTTTATTAGCAGCCGCTCTTTGTTCGGCTGGTTCTGTTACAAATTTCCGTTTATCCTCTGATTTTCCATAAGCCGCGATAGCATCGGCGTCTGTATAAAACCCTGCTGGCCAGTGTTGATGATGCCAATGAAACGCCGGTAACCATTTCCCATCTCTTTTCGCAACTTCTCCGACTGTCATTTATATAAAATAATGATATATATTTTAATATCAATATTAACTATATAATTTTTAAAATTGGTTTTTATTAATGAAAGTATTATATTCTACATTTATCTAAATATTCTTATTTTAATAAGTATTATATTCTACCATTTCATCATATTCAAAAAATAAATCAATAGCTTTAATCGCTGCGTCTGTAGAAACAGTCGTTTCTTTTTGAAATTGTACGGTATCCTGTCTATCAAAATCATAGGTTCTAACTCTAAAAGATAATGATATATCTTCGGAATTATAATTTTGTTCGAAACGTTGGTCTATATTAGCTTCAGCATTTCCAAAAGGTACTAAAATATCATTTGAGCTAAAATTACTTAGTATTTCAAAACCTTTAAAAAAACTAATATCTATAATTACACCACCTTTATAATCGGTTACATACGTAGCGATAGAATTATCTAAAGTCGCTGGTGGTGTTACTACGTTGTTTTGTATACTTCTATTTCTAGTTACTACTGCTCTTCGTAAAGTTAGATTTTGTGAGTGCAATGTCCTACTCATATCAATATTTTGATCCTTTCTAGTTATTCTAAAATGTAGAACTGGCATATTTTATTATACTATACTTATATATTTAAAATATGGATTTTTGATTTTAAATGGCGACCCATAGATAAAATACTAACCTCCTTTCCACATTTACATAGAATCTTTTGTTTGGCGCGTTCTCTCTTTTTTCTATTAATTTCTTCTTTATTATTTGAATGATATAGTTTTTTTCTTTCTAATATCAATTCTCGTTTTGGACCTTCTCGATATTTTTTATCATTATCACTTTTCCATTTTTTATAGGCTACTGGATCTTCTAATAATCTTTTTTCTATATATCGGCGAGTTTTAAATGAATCTGATAGAGGTATAGCCCATCTATGATTAATACAGTTTTTTTTATACATAAGTTTTGCTATTATGATATAGATTTGCTCTCTTTGCTTTCTATCTTTAGCTTCACATTTTTCTAATTCAATTATTTCACAATCTTTTTTCATAATTAATCTACACCCTGACCTAAATACTCCACATTTATGTACAAATGATTTAGCATCTTTTTTGTGATAATATTTTCTATAAATAAGTTTATTTTTTGTAGAACCTATATAAATTAGATGGGGGTTTGAAGGGGAGTATAGTTTGTAAATGGATATCATTTTAAAATTTAAGTTAAATTGGGTAAAATAATTAATAAATCAACTTTATTTACCGTCGGCTTAATATTAATATTTATCGACTAACTAATTAGTTCGACAGCGCTAGGCTTATTCTCCCAACTGCAGATGAAGTAGAGTAAATAGCTGTACAATTCTCCACGATATCAAACCTATAGGTTTTGGGAGCCAGCGCCGTAGCCCCAGCGTTGAATAAAACTCTAATCTGGGGTGCGTTTATTTCCCGAAGACTCATAGTATTGGAAAGTGGACCTCCACCATCATTTTCATATAATCCACTCTGTACTTTAAACACATTTCTAAGGTTATATTCATCGGCTAAAGCATTTTGACCTGATTGAGAAAAACCGTTATCAGTCAACGAAGTATATTGCATTTGACCCTGGTCTAGATTTAGAATTTCTTGACCACTACCTGTAAATGTTAGATTAAGTAGTTCTGAGCAGGGTTTTAACTGAAGAGTAGCCCCGGTCCCTACCTGTTCTCTAACCATCACAAAAATATCTTCTACGCAATCGGTATTTCTAAGGTCGATAGTAACCTCTGTACCATCAGTAGGATCAGCACTGTTAAATTCACGAATAACGGGATTCTCGTCATAAAATCTAGTACTGACTTGAACTAGTTCGGGCTGATTATAGTTAGAAGCTAAAATCTGTGCGGTGGGCTGTTCTGGATATGATTTATATCTAACGTTTAAAAAACAGTTACCTATACCTGAACTACTACCCGCTCCGGTATTTACGAATTTAGTATTAACTCCCCAAGTAATCCTTATAGATAAGGGTTCTAAAAAGCTAGCGTTTAACTGAGTATTAATATCCTGCATAAATCCAAAGGTTAGAGGAACTACATAAGTATGTGCTAACTTACCCTCTTTTTTCGCTATACAAGTACGGTTAAGTACGTTATACCTAGAAGCATCCACGTTCGAAAACTGAGCTGTTAAATCAGCCCCTGATAAAATAGAAGTTGTTCTAGAGCCCGCCAAAAGTTCGATTTTATCAATTACCTGAAACACATCTCCACCCGGGATCACAGTAGCTGTTGTAGAAACTGTTTTAGTATACTGCATTAAAATCTGTTCGATAATACCATATTTATTTAGGTTAAAATTAATGGTTTCTGAATTACCAGTCCCCCCGTTCGAAGCTTGGTTTTTAGTCCATATAGTAGCAGAAGTAGGATAAACTTCTTTTGTAGAATAGACATTTGGGTTACTCATTGAATCAGATGATTCTAAAGTGTTTACTAGAGCGCTGTTTGCATTACTATTATTAATTATACCAGACATTAATTTTTATAAATTAACAATATATTTTAATTTTAAACTTTTTTTTTATTAGGAATCCTTATTAATCTAAGCCGTTGACTCTGTCCAATATTCTACACCGTCAAATAGAAGTCTATCACCAATCGCTAAATCTGTATTAAATCTCATAAAATAATTATTGCCAGTACCTCCCCCTGCTACTTGGTTATGTACTTCTACTAAAATAACTTCGTATGTACCACTCGCTGTTCTTCTCGTCATAGGTAAAAATACACTAGTTCTCGGGCCATACGGTCTAGCTCCCGCGCTTCCCGCGTTAATCTGTTGAGTAGTAGTAGGATCTCCAAAGTAATATGCTAATTCGGTATCCCATTGTATAGCCTTGGCTGAATCATTTGCGGTGTAGGTATCTCCCATTAGTAGTTCACCGCTAAAAACAACTTTAAATTTAGTACCGTATGATATAATCATTACCTGGAATTTATCAGCGTTATAATATTTATACGTTCCAGTTATGGTAGCACTTGATATATTCTGGGTATCAGCTATCGCGGCCCTGTTAGTTCCCCCGACTGGAACAGGGTCACCACTACCTACAAAGGGTTGTTTAAGTTCTATTGGTTCGGTGGTCGGAGTTGCTATACTATTTCGTTTTAACGTGTATGACCCATCAACGTTAGAAGTCCATGTAGCGTTAAACTGAGCGTCCGATACAATGGTAGAAGAAGGTATATTAAGTAAATTTCCTGTTTGTAATTGTAAATCACCTACGGATACTGTTATACCACCATCATCTACATATAAATCCCCAGCGGTAAGTGTTAAATCACCATTCATAGTTTGATCAACTACATATGGACTAGTACTATTAGTTAACGCTGTTATCGCTTGTGCATCGGTATAACTACCACCCCCGCCCCCTGATTCTACGGCTGTGATACTAAAGGTCGCGGGTGTAGGTAAGGTAGCCGTGGGGGGCAAGGTATTTAACGTTACATCACCGACCGTGTAACCACTACCCCCTAAGCCAACGGTAAAAGCACGTATCGCTCCGGTTAAATCTACTTTTGTTACATTAATAGTAGCATTATTTAAATTTTCTATTAAGAAAAATGTTCCTATATCATAACCCTCTCCGCTAAAATCAGCTACTAATGTTTTGGTCGTTATTGTACCTACTATATCAGGTGATAATCCATTTGGAATAATAAATCCTAGTGATTCACCATTATTATATCCATATCCCGGATCAGTAATAGCGATAACTGGTGCGGCAGCAACACTACTTATTTGAAGTGAAAAAGTCCTCTGTGTTAATGGATCAATACTAGAGAGAAAACTACAATCAGTAGAAGCTGTATAACCTCCTCCACCAGTAACGATAGTAACTGATTGTATAATTCCACCAGCTACGGTAAAAAGACATTTACAACCACTACCATCTAATTCTATCCCGTCATACTCTACTCCTTCTATAAATTCAACACTCCCAGCGGATGGAGTAATAGGTAATGTAGTTGTATCAAACGACGTGATACCACCTGCTAAACTATCAATTCTAAACTGAGCTATATCTCCTGATGATAAGGTAGAATGAGGTATAGTACCAGTCATTCCTGATTCTAGACTACCTCCAGAAGTAACCGTTAAACCACTAATACTATTTATTTTTCCTATCGATGTTAACCCACCTTTTATATCAACCGTAGTGATCGCGCCTGGTACAGAAGGCCCACTCGGTATTATACCGTTAATACTAATAGGATGTAATGAACTACTAGAACTAATATCAATAGTACCAGTCTCGGGTAAATAATCATTTCCTAATGTTATTCCTCCACAATTCCAACTTTGTTTTTTAATATTAAACATCGCTTTTATATATTTCTATAATATATTATTATAAAAAAAGTAATTTTATTAGTCTCTTCTCTAGTTACTGAATAACCGTTAACCTATGTCCCTTTTGTATCGAACTAAAGGGGTTTTCTCTAACTTCTCGTTTAGCTGTTTGTGTTAAATTTCTCATTTTTGTTTTGGGTAAAGATATTCGTTTTGGTTTTCTTTTTGATTCAAAATCATAATTATTTTCTTCTACTTGGTCATCTTGGGTAGTTGGTATGTATCTATATACCGGCTCTTTTTGACTATTCAATCCTCCGTCTGGTCCGCGTTTAATTTCATAAGAGCCTATATCCTTAACGTCGGGATCACGGTCTTCTTCGTCATCTCCGATAGGTTCTAAATTAGGAAGATTAAACGATTCAGTAGCCCTATTAACTAATAGCTCGTTTACTTTTCGAGTAATATAGGCTTCCGCGTCGATAACTACACCTATTCTTTTTCCACTTGTTTGCATACCAGGAGAGGGTTGTAAAATGTTTACTATTCTTTTATGTAATTTCTTTAGCAAAGGTAAACTCATTTTCATAATATTTTTTTTATTTTTATTTAAATTTTTAAGTTGGTCTGGAAATTCTCTAAATAAATAATTAATATCATCTCTTAACGTTGCGGCATCTTTATTTTCCGTTATTAATCTATTTTTTGGAATAGAATCTATTTTACGTGGTTGGTTAATATCTTCGGCTTTAGATATGATTTGATCATTTTCTTTTTTATTAGTTTTTTTAACATTCATTTCTATATTATTTTTTAATTCTTCTTTTCTATTACTAGCGTTCGATTCAGCTTCTTTTTGTTCCGCGTCTTCTTGTTTTTTAAACAACGCGTCTTCTTCTAGTTTCATAAATGCTTCATTCTTTTTTTCTTCTTCTTCCATTTTATCTTCTCCTTTAATAGGGGGAGTTGGAGCTGGAGCTGGAGGTGTAGTCATTTCTTTAATAGCTGGTGTTTTAGTCGGTTCTTCTGGGTTAGTAGGTGCTCTAGTCGGTCCTACAGGTTTATAGTCAGAACTATCTGCTTCCATTTCCTGGGGGTTTGCTACTTTTTCATTATCCTCTATTAACGGTTCTCCAGGCGGTGGTCCATTATTAGCAAATTCTGTAATTTGTTTTATATGCGGTACATGTGGTCCTTTTATAAAATTCATTTGTTTAGCAATTTCATCCCAATAATCACTATCTTTCACGTCTGGTAAACTATATTTTTTTTTAAATGCATCCATAGCTATTTCTAAAAAATTATAGTCATCAGTCTTTTTAGCTTTCTCAAGCGGTCCCATCAATCTTTTAATATAATTTTTTCTCAATGTTTTTTGTGCAACCATCTTTTATATCTTAATAAATGATTTAATATATCACATTTAAACTTTAAAACTATTTTTAAAATATGGATAGGGTACGTTTGGAATCGGGGCGGTTTGATTTCTATTTTTATTTTTAATAGTTAGTAAATGTTCCTTTAAAGACATTCCTTTTTTCAATCCTTTTTTCGCAACCATACCACCTCTACGTAAACCGTTAACTACGTTTAATGATTCTTTACCTTCTTGATGATCACTAATTAACTGATCCCGTAATTCTTTATAATTTAGTTTTAATTCTTGTTTACCTCTTGGTAAATGTTTAGCATAAACTAACAAAGATAAATATTCATCTTCGGTTATTTTATTTTTTTCCATTTTTGCTTTAATATTTGGCGCTATTTTAGCAACTACCGGGACATTCTTCCCCGCGTTTCCTATTTCTTTTCCAGCGATAGAATTAATTCGTGTTGCGTTATACAAAGTATTTGCCGTTATTTTACTTGTTTTCATTTCGTCTATATATAATAATTATATATAAATATATTAAATATTATTATAATCATTTTTAGTTAATTCCCCCCCGTCTTGTGGAACGGTTTCGGGTAACTTAATCCTGTAAGGTCCCGCTTCTTTTTTTACTTTATTTAAATAATCATTAGAATATTTTAGAAAAAATTTTTTATTTTCATCATTGATATACCTAGGTCTAGACATAGTATAAACCGGTAGCTGTATCGGTCCTCCTAATTGTGTATTTCCCTGCATCGAATATAAAAACCCACTATCGTTATTAAAACCTCGTTTTACTCCAAAATTATCCATTATACTTTATACTCTAAACCAACAAAAAAGATAATAATATGTTTTTTTATTTTCTTTTTTAATGTTATCCTTTAACATCGCTCTTGACGATAATTTAATTAAGCGTAACCTCGATCTCCTTGATAGTTTCATTTTTCTTTTTATCTATATTAATCCCTAAAGATTTTTTTTCTTGATGAAGAGTATTATCCCCATGAATAAAAGTAATATCACTAGACAAAACCCTATGTTGTTTCATAAAAGTCCCTTCTTTATAAAGATAGGTTCTTTCTTTTTTTTGTACATATTTTATTAACATACTATCTAAAGCTCTAGGTCTACAGTTATGATTAGTTAATAAATGATAAACTTTTTTTATATTTTTTTTTCCTTTTATAATCATAGAATGACATTCCCAAACTTTATAGTTTTCTATAAGTTCCCAATCATTATTATTATCTAACTTTTGAGTAAATGGATATAATTCCCTAAACCCCGATAGATATGATAAAATAGAATCATCGGGGGGCGAGGTAAATGTTAATTTATTATTTATTAAAATATCGTCTTCAAATATTAAAATATTATCTAAATCTCTTTCGATAGCTACTTTTAAAAGCGATAAAAAAGAAATAACAATCCCTATCCTACCTCGAAATTGTCCTCGTTTACTAGATAAACTATAAAATGTTTTATCATTATAAAATTCTTTTAGTTTCTCTTCACTCTTTTCTAAACCGTGAATCTTAGCATCCCAACCGGTAAACACTTCATATTTATCTAAATGTTTAGCCTGTTGTGTAAAGTGATCAAGTCTATCTTTTCTCCTTTCTAAATTAATTACAAAAATATTATAATTATTTAAATTATCCATTTTAGTTTAGTTAGAAATTATAAATGGCTGTTTACCCGTGTCTATAAAATAATTATATGCTTTTTCATTTATAAATCGTTTCGCCCCTTTTTGTGTTCTATAAGCTTCTATAATATCTTCTCTTTCAAATCGGTCATGTTTCCACAATCCTAATTGTTTTAATTCATTATTCCTTTCTAATAATTTTTGATCTCTATCCATCATAAACTCAAACATATAAATAGTTATCAAATTATTACGGGCTAGTTTTGTTTTATTTTTTATCATTATTTTACCTTTTCTATCATTTTTTGGATATGCTTGATTGATTTGTTTTATTTTATCATTATACATTTTTTGTATTTTGATATCATCTTCTAAAATATTATTCCAATCAGATATATCGGGATAAGGGATAGAGTCTATTAACACCGTTTTAGTATCGGGTTCCTTTTTCATTTGCCAACCCGTTTCTGTTTTATTACAGTAAATATTTCGCAAATTCATATATAGTATTTGTTTATAAACAGTTATCCTTAACTATAAAAATAGTATTTATAATTAAATTAGAATTTATATCTATTCTATAATGCAATATTTAGACTATGACGACTATTTAATTTATGATACCGGTGACGTATTTAGTTTAAAATCTTATAGGTTTTTAAAACAGTATATAGATGATAGGGGATATCAACAGATAAATTTAAGAAAAAATAATAAGGGTAAAACTATTAGAATACATCGTTTAGTCTCGACCTGTTTTTTAAAAAATCCAAATAATTTACCTATGGTCGAGCATATAGACGCGGATAAATTAAATAATGATGTATCTAATCTAAAATGGAGTACATACGGAAAAAATAAATGTAATTTAAATGATAAATTAATGAAAAATAATACTAGTGGGTATAGAGGTGTTAGATATGATAAACAAACTAGAAAATGGATAGCCCAGTTAACTAAAAAGGGAAAAAATTATTCAAAAGTATTTAATACCATAGATGAAGCTATAACATATCGCCAACAATTAGAAATAAAATATTTTTCGGATTATTAGGGGTATAGGATGGAAAGGGGGAGGGATTGTAGTTTTTCCACCGCCCACCTTGATAGATAAGGTTATTATGTGGCACGCTTTTTTTTAAAAA
>Ga0208660_1000990_pt1 | contig 11527 bp, 8 predicted proteins | sample DEB08_DNA_13_FD_184527 | JGI IMG/M metagenome (GOLD analysis project Ga0208660, IMG submission 184527) | Aqueous microbial communities from the Delaware River and Bay under freshwater to marine salinity gradient to study organic matter... | ecosystem: Environmental > Aquatic > Marine > Coastal ... | reverse complement strand
CCGCACAGCCCTAACTACAACTAATAGGCTTTAAGCGGGGCGCCCCGTCTTATAGTAACAACCCTTACGCAAGCCGCGCGTGGCTAATTAAACTCGGGTACTTTATTTGACTTTAATTGATTAAACGAGGCATGCAACCTCTCAACCTTAAACCCCTGGGGCACACACTAAGGCCTTAAAAGTATAAAGCAGAGGCCCCCAGCCCCCTAAAGGTTATACTACAAGACAGCCCCGACCCTTATTAAGTGAAAAACAGACAAACACCTTAAAGTTTTGCTAGTTTATCTTTAAGGGCATAAGGAAGTAAAACCTAAACCAGAAGTAGTATTTAACTATGGTCTCAGGCCCTGGCGCCACAAATTGACCCCTTTAAGGGCTAACGAAGCCCAAATCACTAGGTTTAGTAAATTCTCCGCGCCAATGTCAGGCGGGCGCCCTAAGACTCAAGAGGCTAACCCTATAAATGATATAAATTAAATAGCCTAGCGCGCCTTAGACACGGAGTCACAGCCCGTACGCCCACATAATCAAGAAAACATAGAAGGGTGCCCCGCCCCAATATGGCGCCTCTAGTCTTAACCCTCAAAGCCTCGCCCTCAAGGGGGTCGCACCAGGCCCGCCCCACCCCAAACTTATCTAATAAAGTGCCCAAACCCCTAAATGGGCCTTTGTAAACCAAAGGCGCCCCAAATAAGAGCTCCTTTTCAAGGGCACTCAAGGGCCAACCCTAAACTAGGCGAGGCTTGACCAAAACATGAGACACACATAAAGCCCAGCCCTTGAACAAATGCCGAAACCAAAGCCCCCAACTCGCCAGTAAAACAATGAGCCCCCAGCCTAAGATGGCCCAACAAGCCCCAGGGGTTCTAGTAAATAAACGCCCCACGCTTTCCTCACCCTCGCGAACCTTTCTCTAAATAAAGGAAGAACCCCTAAGCTCACAAGATATTAAACGACCCCGGAAGCCCCGCCCCCAAGTTGCCTGCTACTATGTTGGTAGAGAGTGGCGAAAGCCATATTAATATTTGAAGTATTATAGTTTGTATTAACTTAACCCTCTCTCAAAACCCAGGGTCTGCTTTAGGGCACAGCCAATATTATATCTTCAGCATAATGTTTTATTTAAACTACTAAAGCTTTAATCCCATTTTATCAACGAGTCGCGGCACGCCTGCCCATCAATAAGACCCTAAATATAAACAACCTAACCCTCCAACAAATTATTAAGGCTAAGCCCTGGAGGGGCGCCCAAAATGCCCGCCAACACACAAGAGTTGAGAATAATAAAAATAAGCCCTCAGAGCCCGCCACCTACTGCGGCATATCTGAGCCCTCAAGAGTAGTAATGCGACAGCGTCTAAGGAAGTTAAGCGACCCAAACCATTCTCTTTCAATCTCAGTCTAGTACCTGGCGTGAGAATAGCCACAACCCCCCCCCCAGTAGTACTGAGCAATAACACCTTCGGCCCTACTTCTACTTAACACAGGCCCGGGCAACCCTCATGCCCCCTTGTAACACGGCTAAGCTGGTCTAAACAAACCTTAATATTTAATGAGCCCCCGGCCATGCCAAACGTCTTAAGTAAGCCCCAAAGGCCTACATAAAGGTTAGAGTCTCACCAAGAATACACACAGGCACGCATATAAGCCCTTAATAGAGTTAAACGGGGGGCTGTGTGGCTTGCGCTAGCCTTAATAAGGCGTACGAACCGGCTAACTGCGAACCTAGGGTTGAATAAGGGCTCCGCGGGACAGCGCGGCCCCCAAACCCCCACGTAATCTATATTTCGACTACGGGTAGGCTCTGACTTTATCTCTAGCCCAAAGGCGCCTAAACCCCATGCCCGCTCTTTACCAGTAAGCCGGTTTAGCCTTAGCTTAGGGTGTAGGGGGTCCACTATACGGGGTTAATTAAAACCTTAGGCCCCTAAATGCCTTAAAATAACACGACCCTTGAAACAGAAGAACTTGTAACTCCTCTGCCAACCTGGCCCCGTGACCCTAAGGTTAAAAATCCCCAACGGGGCAGCCCCGTCCGATCGCTGCGGAGGCTCGCCCCATAAAAAAGTTAAAAACTTCCCATCCATTTGATTACTACAACAACAGATCTTCCAAATGCAGCCTAAAATAAGCGGACCTGGAAGGCGTGCCTAATATTTAGTCAGGTTAAACCTCATAACCATAAGTAGTATAGGCTCTCACGAGATTTGGGGCCGCCTTGCTCTTTGTATTTCGCCCCTAAGGGCCCCCTAAACCCTCCCCCAAGTTAAAGATTTTAATGCGTTACTTAGGTCATTAGCCTAGGTTCGCAATACAGACAGACTGCTTCGCCCACTCTAGGGCCCCGTTGACCTAAACGCACTCAACACCCCACCACCTTTAAGACGGCCCGGCGGGCCTTAAAATTGTCTTTAGGGTGACAACTACACCCCTAAACCCCTCTTAATTCAACATGGGTGTCTTTCTCACCCCCTTACACCCTAGGACGCAAGTCGTTGGGTGATTTATGCTTTAATGGCTACCTCTCTGACTATAAACCTATAATCTTGTTAAAGTAGACAACCCCTCCTCCGTTAAGTATTAAAAAGAGGGCAGGCACCCCTAAACTTGCAGGGTTGGTGCTCCGCACAAACCAATAAGGGCTGACCCGTGAAGCCCGGACGGTAAAAATTTTACACGCCACAAACCCCTAAGGCCCACCACCCTCCAAACTAGTAAACTCTTGAGTAAGTGCTTAGGGGTTCCCCAATAGAACCCTAACTGCAAGGCAAACTCAAAAGGTAGACACTCCACAGTGTGGCGCAGGGGGTGTAGACCGCGATGGTGACCTTTAAGGGCTCGGCTAAAGGAGTCACGCCTCAACTCTCACGCCAGTCCCTAAGGCTAAGAATAGCCTAAGCACTTGGCAGCTTATCCCCTGGGGGGGGCTCGGACCTAAAATAATTTTTCTACTTCTATAGCCAGGACTAATAATAATATTAACCCACTGTTACTCAAACAAAATACAGGCGCTAACAACCCCCCCCTCCCCACTAAGCATAACTCAAGCCAGTCTCATACTCAATCACGCCCAGACCAATTTAAACCCGACTCAGGTGACAGACCCGCCCAAGCCCCTGTCCTATGAGGCACTGGGAGCCCGACCCTTCTTGGTGGGTGGGGCCTCAATATGACTACCGGGGTAAGGCATTCCACTCCGGCCCAAGTGAGGGGCAAACTTAAGCTCAGCCCGCCCAATTAATAACCTTAAACTTTAAATCTTGTAATTGGAAATTACACGTAATACCTTATACTAGGCTATTTTAACCCTTAGGCCGCCCTCTTGCCGCCCGCCATAGTTAACCTAGAGTGGTCCGCCAAATATAAGGCCCTCAGAATAGTAAAAACATAAGCCTGGATGCACGCCACGCCGCACTCCAAAGCCATTAAACACAATAGCCCGACAACCAACCCCCTCAAAGCCACCCCGGACAAAGCAGGGCCCTGCCCTCCCAGTAACGCCAACAACAAGTGCCCAGCAACCATATTCGCGGCCAGGCGGACTGCCAAAGTTCCCGGACGAATAATTATCCTCACTGTCTCAATCACCACTATCACAGGCATTAAACCTCCCGGAGTTCCCTCTGGCACAAGATGAGCTAAATTGTGTTCAAGCTGCATTACCACCCTCAACACTACTCTGCCCAACCAGAGAGGTAAAGACAAGCTTAACGTGATTCTTAAGTGCCTGGTTGCCGTAAACACATAAGGCATTAAGCCAAAAAAATTTCTCCCTAAGATGAAGATAAAAATAGAAACAAAAAACAAAGCAGTCCCGGGAACTATGAAGCCGCTAAACACTGCACGAACCTCTATAATCAACACCCTTAAAATTATACTTACTCTCCCCAGAGCTCGGCCTTTAACCACTCAATAGCCCTGAGGAAGTAAACCCAAGGCTGCTAAAATTGCAACCCAGTTACCCGGAAACCTAAATACCAACTCCGTTACAGGGTTAAATGATGAAAACAAATCTCCCATTAGATAATTAAAACGCTAAAAGCTCTCTTAATCTTGCCTCCCTTACTTCTCCCCCTTAAAAGCCCCCCTTGAATCAAAAAATGTAGCTTGGCAAACCCCCCGACTAAAACTAAATTAAGCCTTAACATTAGCAATAGCCAATTTATAGGTGCTATTTGAGGTAGAATTCTCTGTATAGGCCGGTGCGGCGTTTATAACTAACCCGAGTCAAACAAAGGCCGACCCCTTAAACCGCCTAAAATCTAATAACCTCTGGAGGGCGCGAGCCCAGAGCCTGTCAACCCTTCTTGCGCTTAAGGATGACTAATCACTAACCATTAACAAAACCCCACACCCTAGCATGCTCATTAGACTGAACCCGTGCGAATTTCTAGGCCTTGAATTTAATGTGCCTATTTTAATAGGTCGTGAGACGTGCGCCAGCCCTAGCGGGCGGGATTATTTAACCCTAACCTGGCTAACCCAAAAACCTGTTAAAGACTTTTAACGTGCTATTTAGCCAGCCCAGGTTAGTGCGAAACCCCCAAACACCTCAGGTAAATAAAACTAATCGCCAGGCCTCAGTAACTTCGGCTAGGCTGTTAAGATAATTAACGTAAGGTTTTGCCGACTATGGCCTCCCTGCGCGCTAAGCAATATTTGTGGCACTCTGGAAGGCCGTGCCCGCCCAGGGCTAATTTTAACTGCCCTCTCAAGTACTTACGCCTGCACTTTAAACCCTAACTATCCTTTAGCATTAACCCCCTCTAAGGCCTTACCTAAATAGGGACGTTGTGCATTTAACCTAAACCCCCGCCCCGGGCGATCACTTAATTAGGCACACAGGCAACCACAAGACCTTCTGAGCCCCTCATAACTTTACACGCCTTGCCTGAATTAAACTTAGTTATTTTTTATAACTTAACCCAGTAAGGACGCCCTTTCCCGCCCGAACACCAACCAAAGCTTAATATGCACCCACCCCGCGCCCACAACCCTGGAAAGCCATGGCGGCCTGCCCGGAATGGTGTAGCCTCAAAGCCCCTCGACTCTATCTAACCCACAGTCTGGCCAACTCAAACTGAGCTCGGGCCTATATTCTCAGAAAGGTTTACCCTTAAAATCTCTCAAGGTCTCTACCGGAACTAAATATGCCTGACTACGCACTCTAACCCCCCAGGCCAAGGGCCTCCCCAAACACAGACCTGCCTCTAGTCTCCCACAAGCTAAGTCAACTTTGCCAACCCTCGAGGCCTGCCCTCGCGCTCCGCAAAGTCGTTTGAGGTCTGAGCTAGCTCAAAGCAAAGAAGGGTGCGTACTAGCCGGACCTAGTTAGGCAAAGCAACCTCAGACCAAAGCGGCCAATCCTACATAATTCAGGTTCACTTAAACTTACTAGCAGTAGCGCTAACTAGCCAAGCCCCCTAACTCCTCACCGTGCTCATTTAGCACTAATAATTCATTAGGCCTAACCCCTCTCCCACGCTAACTAACCTATTAAAGGCGACCTTTAAACCGGACTAAACCTGACACCCCCGCGAACCCGCCTAATTATAAAACAAGATATGGGACTCCCCAACCCCCTATTTTTGATAAGGCCTCACCACGAATCGCACAGGCGCCAATAAGGGAAAACGCAAACCCTTAAAATCCTATAAAGTCACACCTAAAGCCCTACGAGTATTAACCTTGGCCCAACCCAAGCATAAAGAACCCTTTAGCCTAATGTGAACCTTTCACGCCTACAGGCCTAAACCTAACAAATTTATATATTTAAAAGTCAATGACATATAAGTTGAGCACTAGCGGGTCAACCTCAAGCCCTCGCCGCCGTTAAAATTTCCGGCAAAGCTTCCGATGCGCCTGGCACGCGAGCTACCCACTAAGAACAGACCAGAATCTGGTCCGCCGCCATGTCCGGGGGGTGTCCACCCCCTTAGGGGGCCCCCAACTAAATCAAACACCCAAGCCTGACGCCCCGCTAAGTGTAACCACCTTCAGCCCATTTAACGAGGCCAACCCGCCCCTTAGAGCCCGCGCGCAAACTTGTGCACCCGCTTAACCCCTCAGTACGCGAATGCGAAGCCTAATCTGAGTTAACACCTATAACCTAAAGCCCCGAACGCCCTAAGGGTTTAAGCCGGGCCTTTGCCCTGGCAAAATAAACGAACCTTCTATTAAGCCCGCAGAGCCCAACCTAGCCTTTACTGGCCGCTGCACCTTCAGCTACTTTTGCTACAGTTGGGCCCCTAAAAAGCCCAAAGGGTTTACGCCGCCTTAGAGACGCCCCTTAAATTAATTACTCTTAAGGCGAAACCCCCACCTAAGCCGGCTCGAGACCCCTCAGCCACAAATCTACACCCTCAGCCGGCGGAGTACAAAAATCTATTCTCCTTAAAGGCCTTGCCTGAGCTGCCCAGTATAGGCCGGGCGGGCTCGGCCGAGGCTCCTCCGGGCCCGGCACACCCTACGCCCCCTCAAAGACCCGGCTAAAGGAACCTAGGGCGACACACCCCGCTATTTTAAAAATATAAGCTATGCCCACGTTTAACACACCCCCCGCCCGCAAGTAAGCCAAGGGCTGACCTGTCGCACCCCCCAAGGCCCCACGTAATTACAAACCACCACTTTGCCTGGGCTTAAGGACCTAGACCCCGGGGGTAGAAGCCTATAAGAGTTGATATAGAATACAACAAGCCGGGGAAGCTTTACAGACGAGGCATTAAAATACCGAGAGTGTAAGAAAGCCGGGCTTAAACTAATCCCCCAAGCCCCCAATTAAAGGGGTAAAAAGCACGACACCCTACAATCTGTCATTTTTAAAAACAAAGACTTGGTCAAACCCTGGTAGGGCCACCCCCTGCCCTAAATCTCTCCTACAGTAAAACTAAATTTAGACCTCCAAGAACTATAGAAACCTAACGCGGGGCGCCTAAGGCTGCGCAAGTAGCTGAGCCCTATCCGGCCCAGGGGCTAAGTGCCCCTAAACCTGGGCCGACCCTTTAAAACAAGAGCCCCTCTTAGCTCGGCCCCTTAGACCCCTCCCGCCCAAACCCTAACAAGACATTAACCCCCTTAAGCCGCCAACCCTCAACCCTAATTACCTGAGGTGTGCTTAACAATCTAAAACAAGCCGCAAGCTAGCTCCTCACGGCACGTCAGTAGTCTTTTACCTTAACCCTTAGTAAGCTACTAAACCCCTTTAACTAAAAGGCTTAAATACACTAACCCTCGACACACCGACCGGCATAAATGTGTACGCGTTCAACCTGAAAGCGCAAGGGCTAACCTAGCTCAAAGCCTGTCAGGGGGCTTTGTGACCACACAGGTGTCATCTTTAAGCCCTCCAACCCAAAGCCGCCACCCGGCTAGGTAAACCCGGGGCAAGAAATTAAGGGGCTGCGCGCCAGACTTAGACCCCTTTATCCTTGCGCCCCACTTACAAGGTCTTCTGAGCACAGCCACGCCCCACACGGGCCTTTGCCGCCCTTCAGTAACAAAACCCTAATGGGCGCTTAAGTGCGGCCTGGGCTGGCATTACAGCGGTATAGCCCCCAAAGGCCCGCCACAACTCTAACAGGGGTTAATATAAAGCCCCCTAAACCCTTTGAAAGCTTCGTAAAGAGCCCCCAAAGCCGTACGAGTAGGCCACTCCAACCTAGCCTAAGAGCCAAACGCACCTCTAACACACTAAGAGGGCTAAAGGATAGGGCCTTTACCCCCGAGCATATTAGGCTTCTGTGCCTTTAAGTGCCACGGAGCGCCTGCCACCAGAGTACCAACCCAGGCTTATACCCCGCACCTTTAAATATGCACACCCTATAACCAAGGGCAGGCCGCAACATTTCGGCGGACTAAATAGTGAGCCCCTCAGAGGGCTATGACGCCTCGGCTAATTCAAACTAACTAAACCCGCGCCGCCCGGCGAAGTGTTATAACCTTCGGCCCTCTTAAAGAGCAGCCCGCCTCTTAGCGTCCTAACCTGCGCGGGCGCCTAAACCCTCAACCCGCGAAGGCTTACACGGCGGGGCCGCCCCGGTCCGAGTTTTTAGTTCCACCATTTTACCCGCTATAAAACCTTAAAGGCCTGCCGCACCCGGGCGCTAACCGCCTTGCGGGGCCTAGGCCCCCAATTTGAAGGGGTGTGACCAAAACATCGGGGCCCCAAACCCCCTAGGGGTTTTACGCAAGCGCAGATAAGGCTGGACAGATATTTAGCCCCGTGCCGCCCGGAGACCCTTACCTACTAGACTTTAACTGGGCCCCAAGACAAGGCCCTCCCCCCAACTCACCCCCCATAGCCCGCCTAGGCCTACCAGGGGCTAATACTTAAGGGCTCAGGATCGCATTGTGCCCAACCTTGAGCCGCCCGAGGGGCGCCTCTCACAGGCCAGAGCGTAGCGCAGCTCCAGCAAACTCTTATTGTTGGTCAAGCTAGTCATTAAAACCCCCAACCTATTCAAACAGGCCCACCCCTGTTGCGCCGACCAAACGCGGGAGCCCTTTGCCTACTTTAAGTGTAGCCCGGCCCCAGCCGGCGAACTTATAAATGCTTATGCTTTTACCTCCGGGGCTCAAGCTGTAAGAATTTCAATCCAAGCCCCAAACACGCCAACGAACCAGCTAGCCCCAGGTCAAAGGGCTTAGGGGCTCTGAACCAGGCCTAGTCAAACCCAAGTATGTCCTTTCACAGGGCCCAGATAAACCACCCACACGCAGCCACCAATAAGCATAAGTTACTTCTACCACACCAAAGCCCCCACAGGCACCCCGACATACCCACTGTCTCGCATGAGCTAGCCACCACCTGGGGGGGGCTCAGAGGCCTCCAGTTAAAGGAAGTTTAGTTTTAATACACCTTTAGCTCAACCACCCTAAAGCAGAATCTAGAGCCGGGCGCTCTCACAGGCGGCAACAAAAGGCGATGGTGCACCCGTGCCTTTACGAACTTAACACGCCCGCCGCCTTGGCCTGCTCTTTGCTGGGACCGTGCGGCGTATAGGCCTGCACACTTAAGGTGTGCAACAAAGCGCCAACCCGTCGGCAGGGAGCTCAACCTAACTCCACACTTAAACCTCACGCCGAACTTTTTAGGGTGTCAAAGTCATAACCCCTAGCCAGCACCAGAGCTCAAGCTCGCCACACCTCGGCAAGCTCTTACCTTAAATGTATACTAAAATACTAAACCCTTCCCTCAAAAGAGAGCCACAATAAACTCAGATCCGCCAGCCTTCGCCGCCCCAAGACGTGTTGTATTTATCACCAACCTATTTAAGAGGGCCCGGGCCCGCCCCAGACTATTAACCCCACACCTTGCGCCGAAATTTGCCACCCCTGCCTATGAGTTATAGAGCTTTCAACGAGCAATCTCACTCGCGCCACCCCCAACTACCTAGTACAATCTACTCGCTTAAACTCCCACCCCAAGAATCCACACGCAGAAAGCAAAAAGCACAACCAAATGGAGGCCCCCCTCCGCCAGGACTGAGGCCCTATTTGATTTAACCTCAAACCCCTCTCGAAAGGTTAAACCCAGTGAACGGGTAAAGGACTGTGAACCTGAAACTCAACCCTCGACCCCAAGAGGGGCGGCCAAATAATTCTCTGATGCCACAGGGTAAACGCCTAAGCCTAAACCCCTCATGGAGAATAACTTACCAGTAATAAGCGCGGGTAACAGAGGCCAGTATAAACTTTTAACCCATACACACATAAAATTTCAACCAAACTATTCACACCTAAACCCTTAGTCAACCTTTAACACTTTTAAGAATTAAACCCTTCGGCCAGGGAGAGGGGGGAGCCTAAGCCTCACATGAGAAAATCTCTTATGCTGACCACTTCAACCACCACCGGTATAAACCTATGATTGGCCCCACAAATCTCTGAGCATTGACCAAAATAAAGGCCTGGCCGCTGGCTGTAGAATTGAACCTGATTAAGCCGACCAGGGATAGCATCTGCTTTTACGCCCAAAGATGGCACAGTCCACGAGTGAAGCACATCAGCCGAAGAAATCAATATTCGAACTTGAGTGTGAATGGGGAGCGCTGCCCGGTTGTCTACATCCAAGAGACGAAAAGCCCTGCTCGCGTCAGAGCTGTCTGGAGTAAGGTAAGAATCAAAAGCTAGTGACCCCCCTTTTTTTGCAAATCAAAAATCTCTATATTCATACCTCCAGTACCACTGATGGCCCAACGTCTTCACGGTTAGAGAAGACGCCGCAACATCATCTAACATATATAATAAAAGCAGAGAAGGTAGCGCAATTTGTAACAGGAGAATCGCAGGCAGAAGGGTTCACACCCATTCTAATATTTGCATCTCTACAAAATTTTTATTAACCCTAACATTTAAAGTAAGTATGACCATAACAACAGCCACTAAAGTAATGACAAAAACTAAAACCAAATTAATAAAATCATGGAGCTGCCTTAACTCCTCTATCAGAGGCCTATTAGCATCCTGGAACCCCAACCCCCTTCATGTCGCCACAGCCTCTTAACCTAGCCCCGTGAACATAATAATATTTGATAGGCCCTACAATTTAAACGTGACCCAGCTCCGCCCTACAGACCACTAAGCCTCGAAGAAGTTAGAGGGGCCCAAGTAAACACTAAACTCACCCATAGAAAGAAGCAAGCATATATGTATAATGCCCGCCCTCCCACAAAAGAGGTCCAGCCTGCCACCCCGGAGCTACTCCACCAACCCAGGGAAAACAAGGTGTCCCAAAATAACTAACGCCTACGGCCTAAAATCTGATTGGGTATGCGGCTTAAAGCCCCGGACCAGAAACAGCAACTCTCAGACCTTAAGTAAATGCGAACTGCCGAACCCCTTAACCCCATAAAGCACCCGCCCGGGGTGTCAGTAGGTCTAGTCTTCTAACCCCTTGTTACCCAGAGCTCGCACACTGCTATTTTAGCCACAATGGCTCGAAGGCCGTATCCCCGGACAACAACCCTCAGCATAAAACAGAAACCGGCCATAACCCTCTGTGCGGAAAGGCGCCATAAAACCCCCAAATACTCAGAAAAGCCTAGCCGTTAAATACCAAAACACACAGTAAGGCCTTAAGCGCAGTCAATAGCGGACCCTCTGTGTAAACAAGGGAGCCTCGCTTAAGCCAAGGCCGCCCCGGACGGGGTGTAATTTTAAGCTAGGCTCTTCTTTTGCGGGCTGAAAATCTCCGAGCTTAGCGCATTCACAATTTAACAAGGCGCACCAGCGCTGTCCAATACTCCCAATAACAGCATACAAATGGGCACAGCTTGTGAGTTAACCTCCTCAAGCTCTAACCTGAGGACGCCCCACAAGCTACCAACTCATAAAAATTAAAGAGTAAAAAAAGAGGGCCTCAAAGCAACCTCTAACTCACCACTACAGGCGGATAGGTCCGCAAGCGTACTACCCCTCAAAAACACCAACCCTGGTGACAGTGCCCCATTTTACCAAGAGTAAAAACAATAAACGAGGCCCGGGCGGAGAACATAGAGGAGACCTAATAATACCCCCCCCCAGCCCG
>Ga0208660_1000982_pt1 | contig 11547 bp, 24 predicted proteins | sample DEB08_DNA_13_FD_184527 | JGI IMG/M metagenome (GOLD analysis project Ga0208660, IMG submission 184527) | Aqueous microbial communities from the Delaware River and Bay under freshwater to marine salinity gradient to study organic matter... | ecosystem: Environmental > Aquatic > Marine > Coastal ... | reverse complement strand
GAAAAACTAGAGCAATCTTTGGAATGGCAGTAGGTTGTGGTATTGATAGCAAATCGTATGCTATGGGATATATGCAAGGTGGCAAGAAAGAAGCTATTGGTTGTGGTATCGTAGTTGGTGGTCATCTTGCTTTTAATGTTAAAATGGATTTAAAATGAAAGATAGAAAAGAGTATCAGAGAGCATACGCAAAGAGTTTAAAAGGTAGGCTTGTTAGGTGTTATAATCATATGTCGCAAAGAGTTAAAGGCACTTTAAAAGAATACCACAAGTATAAAGGTTTAAGTATTTTAGATAAGCAGGATTTTTATGATTGGGCTATCTCTAATAAAAACTATAATAAATTACATAGTGATTGGGTTTCATCTAATTATAAGTTATCAAAATGTCCATCAATAGATAGGATAGATTCCTTAAAAGGTTATGATATTGATAATATAAGATTTTTAACTCATTCAGAGAATAGTAGATTAGGTTCTATAAGTAGATGGGCTAATGTTAAAATGGAATTATAGATGACAGCACAAGAAAGAAAGAAGATACCAGTTTATCTAGGTTTTATAAAGTATTTCCCTAATGCTATTAAAGAGGTGTCTAAGGCATCTCTTATAGCTAATGACCAACACCATCCAAACACACCTGTTCATTGGGATATGGATAAGAGTAGTGATGAATTAGATGCTTTGATGAGGCACTTAATAGACCACGCAACAGGAGATGAAATAGATGACGATGGTATTAGGCATATAACAAAAGTTGCTTGGAGGTCAATGGCTATGTTAGAGAGAATATTAACAGATAAAGTAAAATAATGATGATGAAGTTTGGTAGTTACAATTTAATTTTTTAATTTAGCCGAAACAAAACATATAAACAATGAAAACACGGAAGATTAATTTTACAGTAGAGTTTGAGGATAGTGACCTCATCGAACACAATCTATTAAAGTTCCTTAATACGAACTTAGGTGCTTCAATAATAGATTATCAAGTGCTAATAGATAGCAAGGAGTTGTACAAGAATGATGAACACTTCAAAAAGCTATCTGATTCATACTTCAAAGCCAAGAGAACACGTAACGATTACTTACACAGACACAAATGATAGAAGAAAAGATACAAGAGTTTTATGTAGCCTCCCTTGAAGATGTTTTAGATGGTATGGATATAAAAGAATTAGAGTGGATTCTAAAGGACTTTGAAGATGAAGAGATGTACGAGGAATGTGCAGGTATAAAGAAAGCCTTAGACTTCATTAAAAAGAAAACAATTAAAGAGATTAAAAAAGAGTACAAACAAATAATAAACAAAGACGATGAGAAGTAAAGATATAACTAGGATTGTGAAGCAGTATTTTGATACAGACTTTACGGTAAAAACAAGAGATAGAAGAACAATATACATTAGAGCGTTGAATAATGCTTTGTGTAGAAAACATACTAACGAGAGCCTTAGTATGATAGGTAGAAACTACTACTCAAGCGACCACGCAACGGTATTACATTCTATAAAGATGTTTAAAGATAACTACGTACACCAGACATCACCTATTGATATGCGTAAAGCCTTTGCAGATTTAGAACTGATGTTAGATAGTACCGAAGATGTAGAGATAGAAAACTACCAAGAGTATGAAGATAAGATGGCTTTCTTAAACGCAAGAGTGTTGAAGTTAGAATCGGAGTTGAAGCTAACAAAGTATAGTTTAAAGAAGAGTAACCTAAAGAGAGATGGTTTAGAAGAACGATTTGTAGATATGTTTGCTGACCTTAAAACATTAACCGATGAACAACTATCAGAGTTCTATGAAACACGCTTAAAACCATACAAGAGAGCCTTAGAGAGTAGAATAGTACCAAAGAAGATAGAGAAAGTTTACGGAGCATTATTAAATAAAAAACTATAATATATGAAAGCACCAAAGCAAACCCAAAAGCAACAAATAGCAAGATTAGAGAATGTTTACTTCCAGACTTGGACTATGTTAAAGATGGTAGAGAAGGAAATAGCTATTATTCAAGAACATTTAGGACTGACTAAAGATGGAAACGACGAATCAGAGTAGAATATGTGATTGTGATAAAGATTGTGGCTTATGTTACTGTATTTTAAACAAAAATGAATAATTTTGTTATATTATTATGAGTAAGAGCGAAGAGATTAAAAAGAATGATGGTAGACGTTACAACAAACGTCTTGCTCCAAAGCCTATTTCGTCAAAAGATAAGATGCTACCTGCACCACGTACAACTAAAGCTAAGTCTGAACGTGTGGCAGGTTATGGCATCAAAGCAATGAAAGAAGTGTTTGGTGGAGAGAAGGAATACTTCCAACATCTAGCAGAAACAGCTAAGAATGGTAATTTTAACGCTATGAAGCTACTTTTAGAGTACACCTATGGTAAAGCATCAGACAGTATAGATAAGGACACTAAGGTGGTTAATAAACAAGCACCACGTATTACATTTAATGTTACACAAGTGCCAGAGAAGTTAGACCAAGCCGATATTATCGATATAACACCTGATGAATGAACATTGCACACATTTTAAAGGATGATGGGTGGCATTATATCAGATGTTATAAGAAAGGTTGGCATTGGATTGACTACTACACAAAAGAAATTATAGACAAGAAACTAATATACAATATAGAAAATAGATGAAACTAAAGATAAAGTTAAAAGATAAGCATAAGATGTTCTTATTCGTACTAGGACTATTCGCAATAATGCCAATGATAATGATGGTGTTCTTTTTATTAATAATATATGGAGTGATATAACGTTTAGTATAAACATAGTAGCGTATAAGTACGCTGAAAGATTGAGATAGTAAATACATTAATTAACAAGTAATAGCCTTAAAACAAGCACCTAAATAGCTATTATTTTTATACATTGTTAGGGTGCGTTATTTTATTATGAGATACGCTTGGTATGGTACAAAGCCACAAAAAGTAAAAGTATTAGGAACAGAAGAAGGTAAACACTTGATTGAGTTTGAAAACGGTGCAACTATATTGTGTGCAGAAAGTGAATTAGTTTGGATTGACTAATGCACCCTAACGGAAATGGTTAAGGTTAGTTTTAAATAAATAAATTATGACAAGAGAAGAAATACATAAATTGCCTTGGAAAGCACAAGAATACATAAATGATTTGCAAAGAAAATTAACTTTAACCGATGTTGTTGTGCCGAAGGGTACGTTGTGCGATGGTTTATGTAGAGTTGAAGCAACAATTAACGCAAGAGAACAATGTGTAAGGTGTGGCGTAATACACAAGGAATAAGCACAATGCACTACAACTAGGGGATATGAGTTATAAAAGTAAATCAAAAATAGAGAAATTATGAATAATAATATAGTACTATCACCAAAGTTTATGCCTCTTTTTCAAAACAAATCGAGGTATTTTGTTGTTACGGGTGGTCGTGGTAGTTCTAAATCATTTACCATTACTCTATTCCTACTGCAACTAACATACGAGAAAGGTCATAAGATACTATTCTCACGTTATACGCTAATCTCTGCCAATTCTTCTATTATACCAGAGTTTATTGAGAAGATTGACTTGATGGATGTTAACAAAGACTTCCGTATAACCAAAGATGAAATCATCAACCTAACAACAGGTAGTAGTATTATCTTTAAAGGTATCAAAACAGCATCAGGTAATCAAACTGCTGCACTTAAATCTTTGAATGGTATAACAACATTTGTACTCGATGAAGCAGAAGAGTTAACAGATGAGCCTACATTTAGTAAGATAGATTTATCTATACGTCATCAAACGATGCCTAACAGAGTGATACTGATTCTGAATCCAACAACTAAAGAGCATTGGATATACCAACGTTTCTTTATGATGAAGAACATACAAGCAGCCTCTAACATCGAACACGAAGATACTACCTATATACATACAACCTATAAAGATAATCAGTTAAACCTATCTGATAGTTTCTTAAAACAGGTAATGGACATCAAGAAGAGGGATATAATTAAATACGAACACGAAATATTAGGTGGATGGCTAAACAAAGCAGAGGGAACGATAATAAGAAATTGGAAGGTAGGAGATTTTGTTCATACGGAAACAATGTGCTATGGGCAGGATTTCGGATTTTCAGAAGATTTAACAACACTCGTCAAAGTCGCAGTAGACAAGGAGAGAAGGACAGTTTACGTTAAGGAAATGTACGGATTAACCAATCTAAGCACCTCTGACATCATATTCCGTAATAAGAAACATTGTGGTTTAGGATTAATTATATGTGATTCTGCTGAACCCAGACTAATCAAGGAATTAAAGATGGGTGGGTGCAACATCAGACCAACGATAAAGAAAGCAGGAAGCATACTATCAGGTATAGCATTAATGCAGGATTATAAGATAGTTGTAGATAGAGATAGTATTGGTATTATAAGAGAGATTAACAACTATGTATGGCACGAGAGAGGTGAGAAGCCTGTTGATAAATTCAATCACTACATTGATGCTATAAGATATTCTATGATGTATTTACTTCAAGGAATTAATTCAGGGAAATACGTACTTAGGTAAAAATTATTTAGTTAATTGGTATTCATATAAGGCATCTATATAAGCTATATTAGCTTCTTCTTCTGTTTTATAAGAACCTAAGTAGTACATCTTTCCTTCAAGCATAACTTGTGAGCGATAACCTTTTCTATTGGTTTTCTGATATACACCAGTGTATTTAGATGTTTTGTTCCTTTTATCTTTGATTAGGTTTTCTCTATGAGATATTAATTGTAAGTTTTCTACATTGTTATTCTGTGGATTATTATCAATATGGTCTACAATGACTTTATGACCACATCTAATATGGTTTAAAAATGTTTCAGCTATAAATAAATGCGACCTCATCTTTCGCTTACCTAATCCAATAACAAAATAACCTTTATTATCTATATATTGATTAAGTATTTGACCTTTAATTCCTTTAAATCTACCAATACTTGATACTTTATACCTATTATCTTGTGGGTATTCTTTCCAAATTTCTTTCATTATTGAAATATATTAAAAATTAATCTCTGTTTGATATAATGGGGGATAAACTTATTAACGATTTGTAAAAATCACGAGCGTTCAATATAATGGGGTCATAAGACGTTCAATATAATGGGGTCTGTTTGATATAATGGGGTCAACCTATTCCTTGCTTTGTCAACTACTATTTTACACATAGTACTTATTTTTCTTACAATATGACAAATTGACAAAAGCAAATAATTTAACACTTTTAACATAATAAATAATTTAACATAATTTTAACATAGTTTTAACACGTTATTAAAATGTACTTTATTACAACAAAGATAAATTATAAAGCCAGTATTTAGGTAACAAAAATAGATGTTTTAATGCTAGGTTTTTAACTAATTTTTTTGTATTCGCGCGCTATTCCATATAAAGATAGTTTTATAGGTAGTAATTAGGATCTAACTATTTTTTGGCCAGCTTTAACCCAATTTATGCATTTAAACGAATAAATATGCAATACAACGAATAAATGATATTTTTAAGATGCACCTTTATATCTTTACACCATCAAACAATAACAATTAAAACAAACAAAATGGAAACTTTAAAAAACACAATCGGAAAAGTAGTAGTTACAATAGTTGTAGCATTTATAGCGATTACATTAATTGCTGTTAGTATAGAATTATTTTCGGACCTTGACTATTTAAACAGATTATTTTAATATTAAAACTAGAAACTATGGACACTATAAAATATTACAATATTACACCTGAAACATATAAATTATATCATTTGATTTATTTATACGCCGAACATCTAAAAATCGAAAATAGTAAATTAATAAATGATTTTTGGATAAATGAGATACAAAAGGAAATTAATAATACTAAAAAATAGAAATTATGACAAATTACAATGATTTGACAGAAAAAACACAAGAGCTTTTTAAATCAATTATAATTGAAGAGCTAGAACATAACTGTTTATTAAATGAATCTCTTAATGACAGGTATGGTGATTTAAACGAACTGCACTCAAAGCTTTTTAATGAAGATTATTTCATTATTGGTTATTATCAAGCGAATTGTTTTATTAAAGATAATTTTAACAGCGCTTTTGAGATTATCAATGTAGTGAAAGATTATGAAGTTGATAATTTTGGTGAATTTAATACTGATATTAATAGTGAATCAATAGTTAATATGTTTGCCTATATAGTAGGCGAAGAGCTTATTTATTCACTTGATGAAGATATGAATATAAAGAAAATACTTAAACAACTAAATAAATAGAAACTATGTTAAAAATAAATATACTGGATGCAATAAGAATAAACCAGTCTCAAAAAGAATTCATACTAATTGATTTGAACAACGATAAGGATAAAATTATAGGATATAAATTAACTAATGAACTGCAGCACAAAAATAAGTTTGACACATTTAGAGTATTAACTTGTATTAAAAAGGAATTAAAAACATTAACAATTAACATATAATAAGATGAATAGAATAATAGATTATATAATAGAACAAAGAAAAGGACATTATTGTCACGCTTTAGAACTGTCAAATGTTTACGAATTACAAAGTATTATCGATGCTATATATGATGAATTTATAGAACAATACTACTTAGAGGAAATTATTGATTTCTTTAATACAATTAGTTTATACTACTATACAGAAGAAGAAGATAACCCAGAAGAAGAAGAAGAATTATATAATTTCGATATTGAAGAATATATTAATAACCTATAAAAATATAACAAGATGAATAATAAAATAACAGCATTGCATAGTATAGATACCTTTATGGCAACTGCAGACAATGAAACGTATATAATGGGTACAGATAACAATGGAGACAGTCTAACAATAGTCTTTAATACCATAGAATTATTAGAATGGCTAGACATAGACTATATGAAAAATAAGAGCAGTATATACATTAATAACCTATAAACATATAAGACAATGAATAAGATAACACACACACCAGAACAAATGTTAATAATATCTAACATCAATACAATGAGAAATGCTATAACGGGTAATCGTATGGATTTTGATAACCTGCATTTATATGACGTGGGAACTATGACATTCGATGAACTATTCGATATGCAATGCAAATTAATACCTTACTACAATGAAGCAATTAATAACATATAAACAACACTAATTAACAACTAATATAGGCAGCCTAAACAACTGCCTTTTTTTATGCCTAATAGGTAACAATAGATATTATTTATAGCAGTATAAAGTATTACTATTATTATGCTAATGATATGATATAGAATAGTAATGGTATGTGAGGTGGTAAACACCCCTTTTAACCCCATTAACAACCCTTCTAATCAACAATATCTATTCTCTGGTAGTAGAGTATCAAAATTAGATATAACTAGCTTAAACGAGCTGTGAGAGAGTATTGACGTAAAACAAATGATGTGGATTGTAATTACTCCACCCTTGAGATTTCATTAACTTTTGAAAACGAAGTTGACGAAGTAATAGTAGAATATCTTTTTGATATAAACTGGTAATCTAAATTTGAAAATATAATTAGAAAACGAACGAACGAAGTGGAGTTTAACAGAAGTATTGGATTACATAGATTACTGATGAGTATTTGCCCCCTCTGTTACATTAGATAATGTTAATTGCCTCAACGAATTGTTGTATTGATTGGTATCTGTGGTGGGGCAAAGAGAATGTAACTAAGAACACAGGCAATCGAATAGTGGCAGTTATCTGAACCAACTATGGCTACATAGAAGTTTGGTAACTTGATATTACTATACCGTACAATATAATAACAAAAAAGTACTCTTTTCATTTTGGTATTTACTGCTTTTGCTTACAGTTTATAATACTATTTATCTATGGGGTTATAGATTTTCTTTATAGTACGTTTATTATACTCCTTATTAAACTTAAAGAACATTCTCAAGTCCTTTTTTATATACTTATTTGCTCTTTTCTTATATTTCATTAGTCACATAGTATTGTATAGAATGATTCATCATCTATTCTTTTAATAGAATCAGGTTGGCAAGGTACTAATTCTTTACTATACACTTCATACGGTATATAAGGAGGTACATTTACCTTATTAGCTTCTACATACGTGGTCTTTACACATCCGCAGCCATATTCTTCTTCTGGTGTGCAATTAAATAATAGGAGTCCAATTGTAGCGTATAAAACTATATATGCCATAATTACTTTGTTCTTGTGTGTCATAATTTATCTGTTTAGATGGCAATATACAAAAAATATTCCATATAGCAAAATGAAATCGATAGTTTTTTGTTATTATATTATGACAAAAGAGTTTGAAATATCTATACCCAAAGATTTAGGTGGTATATCGCTTAGACAGTATCAGGAGTATTTAAAGATGCACGATAGATGGGATAAGGAAGATGAGGTTTATTTTAAGACTAAGGTGCTACAGATATTCTGCGGTCTTAATATAGATGACACCTATAAGATACCTATTGTTAAGTTCAATAGCGTTATAGAACACGTTTTAGAGTGCTTTAAGGAAGAAACACCGCTAGTAAAGAAGTTTACTATGACTGGAAAGAATAAAGCAGGTGATGACACTAAGGTTGAGTTTGGCTTTATACCTAAGTTAGATGATATGACCTTTGGTGAGTTTATAGACTTGGAGAAATACATCTCTGATTGGCAGACTATGCACAAGGCTATGGCGGTTTTATTTAGACCAGTGTATCATAGCAAGAAGGAGTTCTATGAGATTAACGAATACGAAGGTAGTGCTAAGTATTCAGAGGTAATGTTAGATATGCCTGTTGATGTTGCTATTGGTGCGATGGTTTTTTTTTATCGTTTAGGGAGCAAATTACCACTTCTTACGATGGACTATTTACAAAGAGTGATGAAGGCGGAGGGAGTGCCACAGACGCTCAAGCCAATTTTGGGAGAAAATGGGGATGGTATCAATCGATACATACACTTGCTCAAGGAGATGTCAGAAGATTCGATGAGGTTACAAAAACAAGGGTTCACGAATGTTTTATGATGCTAGATTACGAGAAAGATAAGGTGAGTTTAGAAAATAAGTTAATGAAACAGAGTTTTAACAGATAATAATGAATAATTTCTATAAAATACTAGATGAACTAAGAGAATACTTGATATTGTCTAGTTTTACCAATAAAGTGACCTTTGGAGAGGTTGAACAGGTGGATTTGGACAAAAAGACCAATTTCCCGTTAGTACACTTGAATATTGAAGATGCTCTTATAGACGAGAATTATATTGATTTCACGGTCAATATCATAGCAGCAGACATACTAGATATTAGTAAAGAACAAGTTGCAGACCAGTTTTTAGGCAGTAACAACCTACAAGATGTGTTAAATAGCCAATTAAAGGTGCTTACAGATGTTAATAACTTCTTTAGACGCAATGATTATAGAGAAAGTGGTATAACGATAGTAGATTCTAGTAGAGTAACGCCATTTTTAGATAAATTTAACAATGAATTAGCAGGATGGGAAGGAACTATCACATTACGCTCATCAATGCAGGATAAATGTTAAGAACGCACACAAAAAGGATATTAGAAGAGTTTTACCAAGATGTATTTACTCAAGCAGAAAGAAATCTGCCTAAATTCTCTGGTGAGTTAAAGAATAGTTTTAAAGGTAAGGTAAAAGAGAGTAAAAACTCTATTCAGCTTGATATGACGATGGCTGATTACGGTTTTTGGCAAGAAGAAGGTGTTAGAGGTATTGGAGGTGTAAGAAAAACCACAAGTAGGTTTAATAAACGGAACAACAAGGGTAAAATGTGGAAGCAGAATGGTAAAGGGAGTAGATTCTCCTTTAAATCACCTGCAATTAGCTTAAAACCTGATACAACACATAGAGGAATAAAGTTATGGGCGAATAGTAAAGGATTAAACCCTTATGCTGTTGCTAGAAGTATAGCTATGCAAGGATTAAAACCGAGTAGATTTATGACAAAAGCATTAGAAAGTGAATTTAAGACGCTACCTAATGAATTAGTCGAGGCATACGGATTAGATATAGATGATTTCTTAGACTTTAACGCAAAAAGATGAAAAACTTTATATTAGGATTACTTTTGTTTATTATAGCCTTAATTATGTTTGCACCTTTAGCAATATGGGGTATTATAGAGGTTTTAATAGCTTTGTTCTATAAAAAGAGGTTTTGGAACGGATTAAGAGTGTTTGGTGAGTTTATACTGCTATTAGCGGTGATATTAGACGTAGCAATCAATGTTATGACTAAAATACCATTTAATAGGCTTTTAATAAAGAAAGATGGCTTTAAATTCGGTAATAGAAGAGATACAATAAGCAGAGTGCTTGGAATAAACGAAAGAGATAACAAATTAACTAAACTTGGTGATACTTTATGTAGGTTTCTTAACTTCATAGACAAAGACCATTGTAAAAAATCAATATAAATAAAATGGCAAACCAAAAATTAACAGATAGAAATCTTCAATCAGTATCTTTACCAACAGATATAGCCCATATAGTACGTGGTAATACCTCGTACAAACAAAGCGTAGCTACTCTTGTAGATGATAAAATATCATTATTAAATGATAGAGTAACAGAGGTCGATAACAAGGTTGTAGCCTCTTCTTCGGGTTTTCAAGGGGTTTTAGCAATAGCAGACACTCCATCAGTAGATGGTTATTATTTTGCATCTGAATCTGGCACATACATTAATGCAGGTAGTTTAATTGTTGATTTAGAGAACACGATAACTTATATTACGGTAAGTGGAAATCAAACAGTATTTGAAAAGATAGAAATACAAGTATCTTCATTAGGATATAAAGTGGTTAATAATTTAGGCACACTAGATGCTTTAATTTCTCTAGGTTTAGGTGGTAATTGGTTGGTGTTAGGTGATATTGTATTAGATTCTAATAAGACAATACCTAGTGGTGTTACATTACATTTTAATGGTGGTAGTATTGATTTAAACGGGTTTTCTTTAATAGGAAATCTAACTAGCATAGAGGCTAACGCACAACAGATTTTTATTGGTAATGCTAGTTATTTAGGTTTATGGATAATTGATAATGCTTATCCTGAATGGTTTGGTGCTATTGGTGATGGTTTAACTGATGATAGTCAATCTTTGTTTAATTGCCATAGTTTTGCGAATAATGCAAAGTGTGATGTTGTTTATTCTGGTAATGACTATTTAATTGGTGCTGTAAGAGGTATATTAGTAAACACAAGCGTAGATTTCAATAACTCAAAATTAATAATAGACCAAAGTAATAGTGGTGCAGAAGTTTTTATTGTTGAATCTGATTATACGTGGACACCTCTAACCCTTAGTTCTTTTGAGGCTATAAAAAGTGAATTTAAAAGGAACGCAAATTATATACCTTCATTAAATGATATTGTAGACCAAAATAAATTAGTTAAAATAATTTATGAGGTTGATGGTACATTAACTTCTGACAACGCAACAAGACAAAGTATTGAAGAAACTTTTGTT
>Ga0208660_1000981_pt1 | contig 11548 bp, 13 predicted proteins | sample DEB08_DNA_13_FD_184527 | JGI IMG/M metagenome (GOLD analysis project Ga0208660, IMG submission 184527) | Aqueous microbial communities from the Delaware River and Bay under freshwater to marine salinity gradient to study organic matter... | ecosystem: Environmental > Aquatic > Marine > Coastal ... | reverse complement strand
ACTTTGTCCATAACCCTTTTGACTTTAGCCAACTCATTCATTAGGTTTATTTTGTTGTGCAGGCGTCCTGCGGTGTCAATAATAACAACATCGGCGCTTTGCGCCAAGCCAGCGCTCAAGGCATCAAAAGCTACTGAAGCAGGATCACTCCCCATTTGCTGCTTAATGATAGGCACCCCAACGCGGTCTGCCCAAACCACCAATTGATCAATAGCTGCAGCCCTAAAAGTATCTGCAGCGCCCAAAACAACTTTAAGCCCTTTTGCTTTAAATTGGTGCGCCAACTTACCAATAGTAGTTGTTTTACCTGCGCCATTTACGCCTACAACCATAATTACATGGGGGTATTCGCTTTGAGGAACGGTGAAATCTTCTGCCTCTCCATGATCTGTCTCAGACAATAAACCTGCAATCTCTTCCTTTAGAATTTGATTGAGTTCTTCCAAACCAACATACTTATCTGATTTTACCCGAACCTCAATTCTATCGATAATTTTTAATGTAGTGTCTACCCCTACATCTGAACTCACCAAAACCTCTTCTAAATGATCTAAGGTTTCTGCATCTACAGTAGTTTTACCAACAACGACCTTCTCTAATTTATAGAGAAAAGAAGATTTGGTTTTTTCTAAACCTTTGTCTAAGGTCTCTTTTTTATCTGAAGAGAAAATTTTTTTAAAAAAACTCATTTGGTTTATTCTGTTGGGTAAAGATATAAAACAAAAAAGCTACTCTCTAATAGAAAGTAGCTTTTAGTATACGCTAAAATGCGATTATTTTTTAGACAACCATTGGTCTACTAATTCAGGAGGCATTACAGACTCTGCAAAAGTATAGGCACCGGTCTTTGGAGAACGTACCATTTTAATAGCTTTGGTTAATCTTTTCGAACTTGTCTGTAGGGATGCTACTGTCTTCTTTGCCATGGCTTATTATTTTATTTCTTTATGAACAGTCATGCGCTTTAGAATTGGATTAAATTTCTTAATCTCCATTCTGTCTGGCGTGTTCTTTTTGTTTTTTGTTGTAATGTATCTAGAAGTTCCAGCAACACCAGATTCTTTGTGCTCTGTACATTCTAAAATAACCTGAATTCTATTGCCTTTCTTAGCCATCTTAATTATTCTTTATTAGGATTACTTAACCAATCCGTTTTTTTTACCTGCTTCTTTCAATACTGCAGATATTCCTTTTTTGTTAATGCTCTTTAGAGCTCTTGTAGAAACCTTCAAAGTGATCCAACGATCCTCTTCAGGAATGTAGAAACGCTTTTTAGAAAGGTTTACTTCAAACCTTCTTTTGGTCTTATTTATGGAGAAGGAAACATTGTTCCCAACCATAGCCTTCTTTCCAGTAATTTCACAAACTTTAGACATTTCGCTTCTTTATGAGTTATTTTAAACAGGCTGCAAATTTATATCTTTTTTATCTCTCTTACAAAAATCTTTTTTAGAATTTTATAATTTCTTTTTGTAAAAGCGCTAAAGCCTTGTTAACAGTCTTCTGCACAATGCGTTCCCGGTGGTTGCCCATAGAGAAAATTTCTGAATATACGCCTTTAGGATGGGCAATGGCTATGCAAACTGTTCCCAAAGGGGCCTCTGAATCTCCTTTGGTAGGTCCTGCGTTCCCAGTAGTGGATATGGCAAAATCAGAACCCATTAGTTTTTGAACACCTAAAGCCATGGCAGAAGCCACCTCCTTACTCACCACAGAATGCTGCTCAATGAGCGATTTACTTACGCCTAAGAGATTAGATTTTTGTGCTGTTTCATAAGCAACTACGCCCCCTTTAAAATATGCAGACGCTCCAGGAATAGCCGTAAAAGCAGCCGCTAATTTTCCTCCAGTACAACTTTCTGCTACCGAAAGCGTTCTCTTTTTTTGGGTGAGCAACTTAGCCACAATCACTTCTAAAATATCTTCAGACTCTATACCGTAGACAATTTCTCCCAACAAGGGCATGAGCAACTGGACCTGGTCGTTTACTTCTTTCTCTAAAATTTCTTTATCTGGGCCTACGGCCGACAACCTCAAGCGCACCTTTCCCAAGCTTGGCAAATAAGCCAACTTAATATGAGGTGGAAGGGCGTCTGCCCATACAGAGATATCTTCTGCTATAGCAGACTCCCCAACACCATAAGTTTGAATGGTCTTGTGAATAATATGGGGCCTTTTGAAGTCGGAAACTATTTTTGGAAGAACCGATTCAGACAGGATGGCTTTCATCTCAAATGGGACACCTGGCATAAAAACAAAAACAGTCTGTCCTTTTTGCACCCACATTCCTGGCGCAGTACCATAATTGTTTTTTAAAGGAATGGCTTTAGACGGAAGCAAAGCCTGGGTGAGATTACTATAATTCATTTTGGTAGAAATATACTTTTCAAAAAGCATCTTAATATGTGCCAGTACAACAGGGTTTTCTTCCAAGTGATCTTCAAAATAAGTGCACATTGTTGCCTTAGTGATGTCGTCTTTTGTGGGGCCTAGTCCACCTGTAATAAGGACCAAATCTACCTTATTTTGTGCGCCTTCTAAAGCAGTTAAAATAGCCGCTGCCTGGTCTTGAATACTGAGCATTTCTACTACACTAACCCCTATTTTATTGAGCTCTTGCGCCATATAGGTGGCGTTGGTGTCTACAATTTGACCAATGAGAATTTCATCTCCAATGGTAATTATTTTTGCATTCATACTAAGGAAAAATCACTTTTTAATACTTCCACTACTTCAGCCACTGAAGCCTGAAGGTCGTTTAACTGTTTAATTAAAGTAGCCACAGGCATTGGCGTCAATCTATTCTTTTCAATGCGAATACATAGCGACGTTGCCTGATCCAAGCCAAGCAAAATTAGATTTGGCTTTATTTTATGGGCCAATTTTGATATTTCTAACATTTCATCTGCTTTAAAAGCATCTTGCATTTTCTGAATATCTGTACTAACCTCTACAATAAAAACCTTCAACACTTTCACTATGAAGTCCTTATCCCCTTCTGCCACAGCCTCTAATCTAGCTAAGTCATACTTCATATCTCTTCTTGAATTGTTCGTGATTACTTAACGCCAATTTTAAACATAGATTGCCCTTCTAAAAAACCTTCTAAACTGTCTCCTTTTGAAATAGGTCCAACCCCTGCTGGGGTACCTGTAAATATAATATCGCCCTTTTTTAGGGTGAAAAAAGTAGAGACATAAGACAACAGCTCCTCAATAGACCACAACATTTCTCTTGTATTGCTCTGTTGCACCGTTTTCCCATTTTGTTGTAGTGAAAAAGCAAGACTGTTTAACGCAGGAAGCGCTTTGGCAGGCACCCACTCTCCAATCACAGCAGATCCGTCAAAGCCCTTACACTTCTCCCAAGGTAAGCCTTTAGATTTGAGCTCCTCTTGTAGGTCCCTGGCTGTAAAATCAATACCAAGACCTACCTCATCGAAATACAAATGTGCAAATTCTGGGCTAATGTGTTTTCCTACCTTCTTAATTTTCACCAAAACTTCTACCTCATAATGAATGTCTGAAGAAAAATCTGGTATATAAAAATCCTGTTCTTTAGGCAATACCGCAGAATCGGGTTTAATAAAGACCACTGGCGCTGTAGGCCTTTGGTTGGAAAGTTCAGAAATATGGTCTTGATAATTGCGACCAATACATATTATTTTCATCTGATGTTATTTATATAGCATTGTTTAAACCAGAAAGCCTAATCTGGGTAAGCACTTTTTTAGTGTATAATGGAAAATCTGCCTGCATGATCCAACTGTAATAACCAGGTTCATCTTCTAAGACTTTTGTCACTTTTTTATACTTGTGCTTTCCAAAGGAAAATATGGCTTCACCATTTTTATCTTCTATAATAAAGCCTGCAAAATCCAAAGATTTCTTTCTACTAGAAAATTCAGAAAGCCATTTCACTTCATTCTCCAAGGAATCATAGCGATCTAATTGCGCCAACAACACCTCATAGGTAGCCAATGTATCTGCAGCAGCAGCGTGTGCGTTCTCTAATTCTTTTTGGCAATAAAACTGATAGGCAGCTCCTAATGTTCTTTTCTCCATCTTATGAAAAATGGTTTGTACATCTACAGAAACCTTATTCTTCATATCAAAATCTATTCCTGCCCTCAACATCTCCTCTGCCAGCAAAGGGATGTCGAACCTATCGGAATTAAAGCCCCCTAAGTCAGCATCTTTAATAAGTGTATATACCTGAGGCGCAAGGGTCTTAAAATTGGGTTCATTCGCTACTTTTTCATCTGTAATACCATGTACCGCAATGACTTCCTTAGGAATAGGCATTTCAGGATTGACCAACCAAGTTTTACTCTCTTTATTTCCATTGGGAAATACTTTAAGCACGGCAATTTCTACAATCCTATCCTTGGCTACGTTTATTCCTGTAGTTTCAAGATCAAAAAAACAAATGGGTCTATGTAGTTTAAGTTGTGTCTTTTCCATAATCAAAGATAAGATATACACCCCCTACCTCCTAACCCTCTTGAGTGCTTTATTTGGTATTTGAAAACAACCATGGAAATAATCCAGGTTCTTTAAACGCCAAGTCCCAACTGTTGTGGCCAACCCCTTCATAAAGGGTATAACGCACATCAAAGCCACGCTTTTTAAATTTCTTCACCATTTGTGTAGAAAAGCTTGCGGGAACTACAGGATCTGCATTGCCATGGAACACCCACCAAGACGGTCTTTTGTATTTTCTAAGGGTTTTGGGTGCGGCACCTCCGCAGATAGGAAATGCTGCTGCAAACAGTCTAGGATTGCGTTTGATCAATTCAAAGGTTCCCATGCCTCCCATAGAAAGACCTCCTACATACAGGCGGTTTTTGTCTAAAGAATAATTTTGAATCACCTCATCTAGTAGGCCTTCCAATAAAATCATGGCTTTTGTAGGAGCCCCTTTTTTATAAAAACTAAAATTTGGCATACCACCTTGGGGCACTTCTTTTTTTACATTGCTCCAATAATCATCCACTGCACATTGTGGCATAAGTACAATGGCTGGAAATTTTTTCCTAAAGGCCTTAGTCGTAAAAAGATATGCCCCGTGGGTTAATTGACTTTCATTGTCTGCACCCCTTTCCCCAGCACCATGCAGAAAAAGCAATAATGGATAGGACTTAGAAGCGTCATAATCATCCGGCAACAATATGGCGTAAGGCATTTGATCTATGCCCATCTGAAAAGTCTTTTTTTCAAATGAAGTGCTTTGAACCGCAGTTTGAGCCACCACTAAACCCAGGGATAAAAACAAAAATATAAGCGTCAGTAACGTTTTCATTATACCGGTCTTTTAGGATCCCAAGATTCTAGGTAGTCTGCGATTGTTTTAATAAACATTCCGCCTAGCGCTCCATTCACCACGCGATGGTCATAGGAGTGGGACAAGAACATTTTAGAGCGAATTCCAATAAAATCTCCCTCAGCAGTTTCTATCACAGCAGGCACTTTTCTAATGGCACCTAAAGCGAGAATACCTACTTGAGGTTGGTTGATGATTGGGGTGCCAAATACACTGCCAAAGGATCCTACATTAGTGACCGTATAGGTTCCTCCTTTAATTTCATCTGGCTTTAATTTATTGTCTCTTGCTCTAGCCGCTAAGTCATTCACTACCCTAGCCATTCCAGTCATATTCAGTTGGTCTGCATGTTTAATCACAGGAACAATCAGGTTCCCGTCTGGAAGGGCAGCAGCCATGCCTATATGTATATTTTTATGCTTTATAATTTGGTCTCCCTCTAAGGAAATATTCATCATTGGATGCTTTTTTAAAGCCACTGCAACGGCCTCCATAAAAATAGGGGTGAATGTAAATTTCTCTCCTTCTCTTTGGGCGAATAAATCCTTCACTTTATTTCTCCAGGCCACAATTTTAGTTACATCTACCTCTATAAAACTTTGCACATGGGCAGAGGTCTGAACACTAGCTAACATATGCTGCGCGATGAGTTTACCCATCCTACTCATTTCCAATACTTCAGAGGCTGCATGATCCACACCAGACAGAATAGACACTTTGGCATGAACTGCTGATGGTTCAAAAGAAACTGTTTTTGAAGCCGCTTTAGTGGTAGTTGTTTTTCGTGACGCTACAAACAATAAAATATCATTTTTAGTCACCCTACCTTCACTTCCAGAACCCGTGATTTGAGCCAAATCCAAAAGAGACAATCCCTCTTGCTTGGCTATATTCTTAACCAAGGGCGAATAAAAACGCTTGTCATTAGAAGCGTGAGTAACCACTTCAGAGGCTGTTGGGACGTAAGGTACCTCTGCTGTAATTTTAGCGTCAAATGTTTCTGTGTTTTCTCCAGAGTGGTCTAAATCACTAAGGTCAAGATTTTCTGCTACAATAGCTTCTTGGCCTTTGGCCGATGCAGGCAACTCGCCTTGTGTTTCTATCACCGCAATCACCGCACCAACTTGCACCACTTGGTCTACCTCAAAAAGTTTTTCTACAAGTATTCCAGAAACCTCACTGGGAACCTCTGTATCTACCTTATCAGTAGCGATCTCCAGGACCCCTTCTTCCTGTTCAATTGTATCACCAACATCTTTCAACCAAGCAGTCAGAGTTGCTTCTGCAACACTTTCCCCCATCTGAGGCAGTTTTAATTCAAATCTTGCCATATGTATAATTATAGTGCTTTATTTGTTTGTTTTTTTGCAAAAATACCATAAAAAAGTCTTCATTACTGACTTTACCTTAATTTACTATGCTTTTAATGCGTTTTCAAATGGAATCCGCTGAAGTATGCTCCTCCCAAGGGTGACCTCATCTGCATATTCCAATTCGTCTCCTACAGATATTCCTCGAGCTATGGTCGATGTCTTAATGTCCAAACCTTCAATTTGCTTAAAAATGTAAAAGTTGGTCGTATCTCCTTCCATAGAGGCGCTCATGGCAAAAATAACTTCTTTGACCGTCCCCATTCTTAACTTCTCCACCAATGGTGCAATGTTTAAATCTCCAGGACCAATACCTTCCATAGGTGAAATTTTACCTCCTAGAACAAAATACAAACCATTGTATTGGGAGGTGTTTTCAATAGCCATTATATCTCTAATATCTTCTACCACACAAAGCAAACTCTGATCCCTTTTGCTATTGGCACAAATATGACATTGGTTGGTGTCAGATATACCAAAGCAATTAGAACAGTATTTAATCTCTGTTTTCAAATGGACTAAAGCAGCTGCTAAATCAGTGGTTTGCGAAGCTTCCTGTCTGAGCAAATGCAATACCAAACGCAGCGCTGTTCTCTTACCAATACCCGGTAATTGAGACATCTCATTTACTGCATTTTCCAATAATTTTGAAGAAAATTCCATGGGTATAAAAATACAATTTTTAACACACACCAACACGGCAATTTTAACTTTCTACACCAATACAATTTCCTACAATGAAAAGCCATTATCTATTTAAAAGAAACTGGTGTATATTGTGGCTGCAAAATCAATCCAAATGAGCCCAATTGCTATAGTTGTTCTGATCAGTGTTTACTTCCTAATTTTGATGGGCATATCCTTTGCTACCTCAAAAAATGACTCCAATGATGATTTTTTTAAAGCTGGAGGAAAGTCTCCTTGGTATGTAGTTGCCTTTGGTATGATAGGTGCTTCTTTATCTGGAGTGACATTTATTTCAGTTCCTGGTTGGGTTGCCAGTACAGGATTTAGCTATATGCAAGTGGTCTTTGGTTACCTGGTGGGTTATTTCATTATTGCATTTGTATTAATGCCCATTTATTACAGGGCTAATCTCACCTCTATCTACGAATACTTAAATACCCGATTTGGGGTTGTCAGTTATAAAACAGGCGCATTCTTCTTTTTTATCTCTAGGGTCCTTGGGGCATCATTCAGACTATTCTTAGTAGCGATTGTTTTACAGCAATTTGTTTTTGACAGTTGGGGAGTTCCTTTTGAAGCTACCGTCATACTATCCATACTATTAATATGGGCCTATACTTTTAGAGGAGGTATTAAGACAATCGTATGGACAGACACACTACAAACCTTATTTATGCTATTGGCAGTAGGATTTTCTATCTATTTTATCAATCAGAAACTAGGTTGGACTATGGGAGAATTTCTCTCAAGTGAAGCTTTAGTTCCATTGAGTGAGCTTTGGGTAACAGATACTTTGTATGAAAAAAATCACCTTGTAAAATCTTTTTTTGGCGGGCTATTTATTGCCGTTTGTATGACAGGCCTAGACCAAGATATGATGCAAAAAAACTTGAGCTGTAAAGACATAGGCGCTGCGCAAAAAAACATGATTAGCTTTAGCCTAGTTCTCGTGGTCGTAAATTTAATTTTCTTACTTCTGGGGGCCTTGCTATTTATTTATGCAGAGCGTTTTAATATAGCTATGCCACTGTTAGACGGTAGCCCAAAAACAGACCTTTTATTTCCAGAGATAGCCCTCAACAGTGGGCTACCTATTTGGGTGGGAATTACTTTCATGCTAGGGCTCATTGCTGCAGCTTATAGCAGTGCAGATTCTGCTTTAACTTCTTTAACCACTTCTTTTTGTATTGACTTCTTGGGTATTGAAAAGCAAGCGCCAAACACCCAAAAAAGCACCAGAAAAAAAGTACATATAGGCATGAGTGCGCTATTGGTCTTAGTAATCATAAGTTTCAAATACGTGTTGGATAAAAATATTATAGATGGACTCCTCACGGTAGCCACCTATACTTATGGCCCATTATTAGGATTATTTGCCTTTGGTGTATTAACCAAACATCAGATTAAAGACCAATTTGTATGGGTGGTAGCTCTGGTGGTACTGTCTTTTATAATTGTCATAGCCAACCTACCTGCTGCCTGGTTAAATGGATACATCATTGGGTATGAACTATTGCCTTTAAATGGGCTTCTCACCTTTTTAGGATTGTACCTCATCCGTAAAAAATAGCAAAAAAAAAGAGGCCTTAGCCCCTTATTTTATAGAAAAATTGCACCTATAATAGTTTTAATTGAGAAGTGCATCTGCTACCAGCGAATAATCGCAGAGCCCCAGGTAAATCCACTACCGAATGCAGCCAATACTACTAGATCTCCTTCTTTGACCTTTCCTTGCTCCCAAGCTTCTGTAAGCGCTATAGGAATAGATGCAGCAGTTGTATTTCCGTATTTCATTATATTGTTAAACACCTGATCATCAGACAAGCCGAATTTCTTTTGAATAAATTGCGCAATTCTAAGGTTTGCTTGGTGGGGCACCAAGAGTGAAATAGCTTCTTTGGTCAAGTTATTTGCCTTGAGACCTTCATTAATCACTTCTGAAAAACGCACTACAGCATTTTTAAACACAAACTGGCCATCCATGTAGGGGTAATAAGACAAGTCTTCTGGATCATTATCCTCTAAGATATCTGTCACCCACCTACTACCCATTCCTGGGGCTAATAATGAAAGTGCCTCTGCATGTTCTCCCTCAGAATGCAAGTGTGTAGACAAAATACCTTTGGTTAAATCTTCTTCTCTGGATACTATAGCCGCTCCAGCTCCATCGCCAAAAATAACAGATATATTCCTCCCTCTTGTGGTCATATCCATTCCATGTGACTGCAATTCTGAACCAATAACAAGTACATTTTTATACATCCCGGACTTCACATATTGGTCTGCTACAGATAACGCATATACAAATCCAGAGCATTGGTTTCTCACATCCAAAGCACCCACTGTATCTATACCCAAATCTCTTTGAACTAGTACACCAGGGCCTGGAAAATAATAATCTGGACTTAGTGTGGCAAAAACAATAAAATCTATTTCTTGTTTGTCTATACCAGCCCTTTCTATAGCTACCTTAGCGGCCTTTACACCCATAGTAGTGGTGGTCTCTCCTGAGCCTTTTACTACGTGCCTTCTCTCTTCAATTCCCGTACGTTCTTTAATCCAAGCGTCATTGGTGTCAATGTGCTTAGACAAATCATCGTTTGTCACAATATTTTCGGGTACATAATGGCCTAAACCAATAATTTTTGAATGGTATGTCATCTTAAATTGTTTCTTGAGACTGCAATATATAAAGAATTCTTTTATGCTAAGGACAAGTCTTTATAGCTGTTTACAGATACTTTAGCTTTTAGATCAAACAATAAATTAAACAAGCCAAAGAAGGTTCTATTTATATATAAAAAATGTTTAGACCCCCTGTTTCCATTCATTTTACGAATGGTTGGATCGTTTGCGTAACGTTCACTCAATGAGGCAATATTACCCCAAAAAACAGGGTCTCCAAAATCAAATACCTCCTTGTGAAAGGGTGCTGTAAACAAACTGAGCATTTCATGGAAAAGTACTTTAAAGTATGCCACTTCCTCCTTTGAGTCAGATGGCGTAATAATTTCCAAAGCTTTGAGTTTTTCCATAAAGAAAATAGGGTCTTTCAAACTTTTTTCGTTGGCCAACTCAAAATAGGGCACATAAAAATTTAAGGGAATGGATTTAATACAACCAAAATCAATGGCAACTAATTCTGGATTCCCCAATTGAGTTTCAGAGGGCCTAATGAGAAAATTTCCTGGGTGAGGGTCCGCGTGAACCTTTCTAAGCATGTGAATCTGATACATATAAAAGTCCCACAAAGCCTGTCCAAGTAAATTTCCATGGACCTCAGAAAAGGGTTTGGCCACATATTCGCTCAAGTGTTCTCCTTGAATCCAATCCATAGTAATAATCCTGCTGTTGGACATAGAAGGATAGTATTCCGGAAAATTAATATTTGCAATAGTGCTACAAGCCTTGGAAATTTCTTGACTTTGCGTTACCTCTAATACATAGTCGGTTTCTTCGATAAGTTTGTCTTCTACCTCTTTAAAATATTTGTCGGTATCTTGACCTTTTAAATTGAACATTCTCAAAGCCACTGGCCTAACAAGTGCCAAATCAGATGTCACACTCTCTGCAACACCAGGATATTGAATCTTCACCGCGAGTATTTTACCATCTTTTGTCGCTTTGTGTACTTGACCTATACTCGCTGCATTGACCGATTCAGCGTCGAATTCATCAAAAATGTGGTTGGGGTGTTGTCCAAAGTATTTTTTAAACGTTTTGATAACTAAAGGAGAAGACAAAGGGGGGACTGAGAATTGCGCTAAAGAAAATTTGTCCACATAAGCTTTGGGTAAAAGACTTTTTTCCATACTCAGCATCTGAGCTACTTTTAAGGCACTTCCTTTGAGTTGTTTTAATCCCGAATAAATATCTTCAGCATTATTTTTATTGAGGTTTTCTTTGGCTTCTGTTTCTGTTTTGGTAATTTTTTCTCCGTAATACTTTAGGTAATTAACTCCTACTTTGGCACCTGTTGATACGAGTTTTCCGGCGCGTTGTATTTTAGAAGTTGGGATGCGGTCGATTGACTTCATATTAGTTCATGCTAATTTTTTCTTTGATTAAAAATTTTCCAAAATCAACAAAACTTTTAAGAGGAGAAATGTTAATCAAGTCGAAACTCGCATTGATGGATTTTTCAATGAAAATATCTGTTTTCTCAAAGG
>Ga0208660_1000980_pt1 | contig 11552 bp, 20 predicted proteins | sample DEB08_DNA_13_FD_184527 | JGI IMG/M metagenome (GOLD analysis project Ga0208660, IMG submission 184527) | Aqueous microbial communities from the Delaware River and Bay under freshwater to marine salinity gradient to study organic matter... | ecosystem: Environmental > Aquatic > Marine > Coastal ... | reverse complement strand
TAGGTGCTGGTGCTCTTGCCGCTAAAGAAGGTGCTAGGCGTCTAAGAGGTATTAACGAAAAGAACCAGTTAAAATCAATCAAGAAACTCCTAAAAGGGAATAAATAAACATGGCTTACTCACCAATTGCTTTTACAGCAGCAAACTATAGAGATTATAAATTTAACTGGCTTAAAGCATACGAGCCGGGTACTACTGCACCGAAAGTCATGGCTACAGATTCGACTCTAGGAACGCTTATCGCTAAAGCTGAGATAAACATAGATGGCTTTATCATATCAGCAGGTGGTGCGTTAATTACTCCTTATATTGATGGCTCTTATGATTTGTGGCTATTCCCTACTGAGGCTGAAGCTGATGCTAATGATACATCAAGCGCCTTACGTTTAGCTGATAATATTACAGGTGCTATTTCCTTGATTAAGGATTTAGATAGAGACTTTGTACACAATGAACCCACACTTGCAATAGCAGTAGCGGCAACCAATTTACTGGCTGGTGACTCTATCAACGTAGCAGAGCGTACTACAGGGGATGGTGGTGGTGCTATGTGGGATGTTGTATTATCCAGTAGCGTTACAGAGAATACCTATAATATTGTACAGTGCACAGGTGTTCCTACTTTGTCGTTGGTATTGCGTATTAATGGTGTTGTTGATGTTAAACAATTTGGCGCTATTGGTGACGGCGTTACGGATGACACATTAGCGCTAAGTGCTGTTTTTGCTAGTGTTACTGACGGAAGCGATTTGAGCGTACACTTCCCAAAACCTAGTGTTGCTTACACAATAACTACTATAATATCAATTGGCGATTTAGGTGAGATTGGTAGGCTAAAAATTACAGGTGAACGCTCTAGGATAACAACTTTAGCAGGTAACGAGGGGTTGTGGTTTTTTGCTTCTGCAACACTAGGGCCATCAATCGAATGTAGTGGCATTATTTTTGACGGGGGCGGGATAGCTCAACGAGCATTTTATACTCATAGAGATATTCATTTTTACAATAACGAGGTTATAAACTTCTGGTCGGAAACTTCAGGAGCCATTGGTATTTATTTGTTCTATGATGAGATACTGACAGGGGATACTGTTGTTGCTAATATACACGACAATAGATTTGAGGATTTTGGAGGAATAACAACTGGAAGTGTAGGTTCGGCGGCAGGGTCTACCAGAGCTATATTAGTTAAGAATCCAGAGCTATCAACAGCAACAGCCACGGTAAATATACACAACAATTATTTTAACAACTTCTTTGCTCGCGAGGGTGATATAATTCAAGTTGCAGATGCCAACCCTGCTATACTTTTATCATCGAGCAGAACGACAATAGCTAATAACTATATTGGCCGCTCTAATCGTAGAGCTATAAAAATACAAGGCTGGAATGTAACTATTAGGAATAATGAATTCCACACTATAAGCACAACCGACCCTGAGCATGGCTTAGATGGTGAGGGTGGAGCTGGTATTGTATCATTTGCATTTACAACAGGTGTGCAAACACTCACAACAGGCCATATTTTTGATGGTAATGAAATTTACAGTAAAGCAGGGTTAAAAGGTTGTTGTATTTTCTCAGGTGGTGCTGGCGTTGTAACTAATAATAAGTTTTATCAACCAGAGGGTGGTGTGAGCTTTATTGAAGGTAAGAATGGTGGTTATTTTGAAGCGTACAACAATACTATAGAACAAATAACGTCACTATCTGCTAGTATATCAAGCGGCAGCACGTTTTCAAATAATACCGTTAATATGGTTGGCGGCGCTTACGTTATAGCTCCGGGAGGAAGTAATAATACCGATATAACTATCTCAGGGAACACCTTCAACATACCTGCTGGTAATACTGGGACTGTGTTGGGTTGTATATACTTTATAAACTACACATCACCACATGTTAATGTTTTAATTGAAAGGAACACTGTAAACGTACCACAAGGCACTGACACAAGAACAAGATGTAAACTGGCTTATTTTAATGGGGCTGGTAATGTAGGTGACATTACATTCGCTTATAACTTACTAAATTCTGACTCTTCACCATTCAGAAAGGATAATGACGTTAATTATAGTTACTGTAGTTTTATACATAACTCCAACCAATTGGGGCAAGAGTCTAAAATGTTGTCACCATTTGGTGATAACCTGTTTACCAACTCAAGATTTGAAACTGATTCTACTGGGTGGGATGTTTCAGCAGGCTCTAGTTACTCAGCGGAATACAGGGGAATGCTGATACAAACAGGAGAGGTTCATCAAAGTGTAGCAGTAACAAATGGGCAGACGTATATGTTACGCATAAAGATAGAGGACTTAGGAACCACAAACCTTAACTTTTTCTTAGGTACCACACAAGCAAGGACTATATTATCATCAAGAGAACAAAGCAGTGGTGAATACTTTATTTATTTTGATTACGCTGGGACTACAGGTAATTCAGATTGCAGAATGTTACCTACTAGCTCCGACATGGTGCTACTCGAAGCTTGGTTGTACGAGCTAACTTAATGGTATAATAAACAGCCGCTTTAATTAGCGGTTAAGGGATAAAATGAATTACATATTAACAAATCTATCAATGTTGAGCCATGCATTGAATACACTGACTGGTGGATGTAGGTTCTACACCTTTTCAGCTCGTTCATATTATTGCGCTCAAGTGCTAAAGTTAAAGGGTTGGCATTACATTGAAAAAGCAATTAACACTCTATTCTTCTGGGAACCGAGCCACTGCAAAACTGAGTTTGAAAGGGAGAAGCACGACAGATATGCGCCGTACTAATTAATCCTTACTCTGCAAGTCTTTAAGCTTAGACTTGTAGAGTATTTCTATCTCTTTCAAATCCTCACACGTATACTTCTTAGGTTCGTGTGGTCCCTCTAACCAATCAACTTTATCAATCCCAATCTTCTCTATCAAATTAATACGGTAATTGCTGATATTGCCAGAAAGATGGTTATTGCAAGGAGCACATTGTTTGTGGCAGTTGTATTCTTCAAATCTAAGCTCAGGGTGCGCCCCACGTGTTCTGTAATGCCCTGCATGATACTGACCAGTATGATTACGGCCACAGCTAATACAAACGAGGTCCTTATCACGAAAGCGGATATATTTATTAAAAGATTGCTGTGCCATGTCGCTTCTGAGTTTTTTGTCGTTGCTTCTAAATGCTTTCTTCTTTTGTTTATGAACAAGGTCAGCTCCTTTTGATTTGTTCTTGTACGCGTATTTAACAGCACTATCTATATTGCAGAATACACCTTTAGGCGTTACTATGAACTCTCGAACATAGTCGCCACAGGCTTTGCATTTGCGCTTACCAACCGCCATTAAATTCTGCCGATTGTGGAGCAGGTAACAGAGATTAACTTCACATTTGCTGGCACTTTTCTTTTGATAAGAATTTCCTGTGCAGCTAAACATTGAGATTGCTTCTTTGTTACCGTTTCCATTGTTTGCTTTGTAACACTACCTGTTGCTGATAGTACTAGCATCACCACTGTTAATGTTGTGACCATGGGTATTCTCCTTAATATTCCACTTCGATTGTGTGCCAAATATACTCAGATTGCTCATAAGCTTCATAGTATTCTATAGCATCCTTAACGTCCATAAAACCTTTTAAGAATAGCTTTTTAGTTTTTGCTACCGGGTTATTCGTGTATTTGTATACATTGTAATTTATCATTAGATATTCCCTCTCTTTTGGTTGCTGTTAACACTTCGCCACATATCACATATTAATATATTGCTGGCACGTTTATTTTTAAATATCTCATAGTCGATATGAGCGCTCTTTATTAGCACTAAGTGCTGTTGGTACTCTTTACTCGCTAAAGCTTTCTCTGTGCGTTCTGCGGCGCTTCCAGTGGCATTTAAAAACTCTACCGCTCTAATGGTTTTCCTTTGTTCATATAAACCATCATATAACGCTTTAGCTCTCGCTGCTTCTTCATCAGTATTGACTAAGTAATTCAATGCAGTCTCAGCATCGTTGTAATTAATCATATTGCTTTCACAAAGTAAGCTGACTTACCACCTACGCTAAGGTTTTTCATTTTACCCCTAATGATTAACGAACGCACATCCTGCCGAGTTGTTTCGTATCCTTTGTCAAGCATATCAGCAATATCACGAACACTCATTGGCTTATCTTTTGTTATCCTTAAAATACGCTCCTGTCTACTCCTAGCTCTTTTAGTCATATCTGATAGCTTAGGTATTTTCTTTTTCTTTGGCGGCTCTGCAAAGTTGTATATAGTGTTTAGTAAATAATCACAACTCATCATGATACTGCTCCTTTCGCTACTGTTTTAATTAATGTGCCTACCGTTAATTGTAGCTCATAATTATCTTCTTTGAGTTCGTAGTTGGTTTCACGCAACCTACCATTCTCGTTATACACTTCTGTTAATTCTTCATCTAAAGAGTTACACATCTCTGTAAGTTGTTCGTATGTCATTGTCATTTTATATTTCCTTTGTTGATTAAATCGGACAAAGCCCGTTAATAGTTGGTTATGTTGCTAAAACTCTAGCATCGTTGCTTTTCGTCTTTCCTCGTATTCACTAGGTATCATTTGCGCCCTACGCTCCTCGAACCATATTGATTCGCTAGCTAAATATTCATAAAAAACATAATGACATTTATCAACTGCAAAAGTATTAATTAAATCTTCTATCCATATTCTAAACATATACACCTCTCCGTCAGTTGTTCGTATGTCATTGTCATTATCTTGCTCCTTGCCCCCTTAGGGGCTTTGTTAGTTACTTTGTTGTGTGTTCTTTCGTCCAGTACGCTACTACCTTTTTAATGGTAGCTAAGTCGCCACTAATTTCAGCTAAATTACCGTAGATATGGAATCCACTATTTAACTCAGCATACCAACGGTTAGACTTTTTTCTGTATCTTCTGGCTTCGATGGTAATTCTTGTGCTAGCTACATAAGTGGGGTTTAATTTGATTTCAGTTTTAAAAAAGTTCATTTGCTCGTTCCTTTGGTTAACTTGATAATGTAAATATAGCGCATTCCATCAAGAGTGCAAGTACAATATTAAAATAAATGAAAATAAGTTATAATAGCTAAAACTAAAAGGGGCTTTTATGAAGTGGATTGCAGATATGGTGGGTGGCTTAGTGTCACCTATAACGGGGTTTTTTGCTAAAAAGAACGATAACAAAACAGCTATACGACAGCAGCAAATAACTAGAATAATGAACTCTGAAAACAAAGAGGGTGAGCTTGAAACCATCTTATCTGAGGGTATGCGTTACTCGTGGAAAGATGAATACTGGACGGTTGTATTATCAATCCCGGCAATAGCTTGCTTCTTTCCATTAGCAGCTCCACATATTGAACAAGGGTTTTTAGTGCTAAAGGGTATGCCTGAATATTATCAATATTGGTTAGGTGTATGTGTATTAACGTCGTTTGGATTGCGTATTAAGAAATAGGCGGCTACTAACCGCCATTGTTTACTTGTGCTTCAATGCGTCCCATTCTTCAAACGCTATGATTTGCTCCTTACATACACCGCTTCGGAGTACGTCATTGCGTGTGAACTCAATAGTATGCACGTTCATATCAAAGTGTTCTACCATCTCAAGATATTCCCTTAGTCCCGAGTTCTGAAACATAGGACTAACTTGATTAATATCACCACACATTACAACCTTACTATATTTACCGATACGTGTCATAAAGCCTTTAATGTGCTCAAACGTCATGTTCTGAACTTCATCTAATATGATAAAGGTATCATCAAACGTCATACCTTGAATGTGTTCTAGTGGCATATACTGTATAGCGTGGTTCTTCTCCATACACTCCTGCTGATTATAAGATAAACCATTGAGAGCTAGATTCTGCATTATTGGACGAATCCAAGGCTCCATCTTCTCGCGTTCAGTACCCGGTAAATAACCACTCTTCTCTGCAAATGATACATTAGGGCGTACACCTAAGAACTTCTTCCTCTTGTCTTTACTGAGCCATTCTACAGCAGCTTGACATGCACCATACGTCTTGCCTGTTCCTGCTGTGCCATATCCTATTACTGGCATTAACTTCTTATCTCTTAACGCTAACTCATATGCTTTGTGGCTATTCATCGAAATCCTCCTCAAGCTTTTCTGCTTCATCAAACTCTTTTTTTGTCATAGTCTCCACAATAATTACAGGAAACCAACCTAGTCTAGAGCATACCACTAATATAGCGGCGGTAAATAATCCGGTTACAAAACATTCTAATAGTGCATTGACAGCGTTAATCATACATTCTCCTTGAAAAAGATAGCGACTTACTAGGTCGCATTTGTTCACTTGTTTTTCTTCATTTCCAGCTTATTAATTTTCATTTTTAATCTTGATATTTCATCTTTCATTTCAAATATTAGCTCCTCATTCATAGCTAAAACCTTATAAAAATACTCCTCTGTCATTGGTATCCTTTTATCCTTAGGGGTTGGTGGTGCTAAATCTTGCCATGCTACCGCGCCATCTAAATGCTTAAAATCCTCTGGGTCGTAGTGGCCCATATTAAGCTCCTATGGCTTCGTTTGAGTAGTTATCTAACAACCAGTCTATATTGATTATGCAAGGAGCGCAATCACCATCCAGAACGTTGTGCATCATAACCAATCCGCGCCAGTGGTCGTTGGCCTGTGGGCCTATATAACCCTCATCATGTTGATAAAATGAACCAGCAGTAATTCCCCAATAGCGTTTACAATCATTCCCGGTGGTTGTGGCTAGGTCTAAACCCTGCTGATGGCCCATCACGAAAGAGCATTTAATTTTGTTTAGCTTAGTGTGTGCTGTGCCACCATACGGGCGCCCGGACATAGGATTATAAAAATAGTGTGCAAAGGCAAATCCGTTAATCATAATAGGCTTTTTAAACTCGTTAACATTCCAACCCCACGATTCCAATCTAAATTCTCTTGGATATTCTAGTATCCCTGATAGCGTAGGATTAGTGTTAATATAACGCTCAAGTCTAACCTCATGATTACCTAGGCAGAATTCTAATCTAGGATGATATTGGTTGTTTGGATTAGCTAAGTTATAATCAATCAAAGGCTTCATTAATAAATCCATACCTTTGTAGCCTGCCTCTAAATCTATTAATACACGTTTACCCTCTAGCTGCTTAGCTGTATCAAATGATGATAATGCTTTCATGTCGTAGTGGTCGCCAATGTGAACGATAACGTCCGGCTTCTTTTCTACAATATAATTACCACAAGCGGTTAGGTGCTCCATTGGGTCGCCAAATTTAACTTGAGTATCCGGTATAACTAATATCTTTAATCCTTTTGATATCTTATTCGTTCTTGCTGGCGTTCCTCTTAAAAACTTAGCAATACCTGCACGTTTTTTTGCTCTTGATAATGAGCGGCTAATTACTGAGCTATTAACACCCATCACTTTAGCGGCTTTGTTTACTTTACAATCAGCATCAAAGTAGGCGTTAACATTCTTCGCTTGTGTTTCGTTACAATACTTTAGTAGAGTTTCTCTGTTCATCTTGGCATCCTTTTGGTTAGTTGATAGTTTAAAGATAGTTCACATTTTGTACTAATGCAATGTTTATTTGTTGAATTCCCAATGACATACATTTTCTTTATCTTCTAAGTCGTTAAAATCACCTATTTCATCAGGCCACATTACAACAACATCACTCACATCATTTCTTGCTGCTAGGTTAGCTCTGGCACACTCAAAGGCGGCAGCATGGCCCGTACCACTTCTATCATTATCAGCAAATACGTATAGTTTAGTAACGCCATTAGGGGCGCGAAACTTCTTCATAAACCCACTGTTAACTGTAGCCCAGCAAGGAACATTATATTTATCATAAACACTTAACGCTGTTTCCACACCCTCAGCAATGCCTAAGGTTTTCTCAGCTTCCATCAGCCTAATAACTGGTGATTTATAATCTGTGTCTGTTACATTCCTAACCTTTCTATCTAGTTTCTTTGTGCCATCTAGATAAGTGTAATGGTACTGTAAAACCTCCAAGCTCTGTGAGTCTGTCACTGTTGATAGCATTACCGGGTAACTTCCAGTTTGCTTACCGTCACTGTAATAAGGCATTGATTCAATATATTCAACTGACATTGATGGAAGCGCCTGTATGCCCCTTTCCTTGAGGTATAATTCTGCTAAGCTACCCTTTATTGGTTTGGCTGCTTCTTTGGCCTTTCTGAGGCTTACAGGGGCTTTGGATGGCTTATAGTCATGAGTATTGCCAATGATTAAATCTATCTCTTTGGCTATCTCGCTGAATGGCTTGCCTGTCATCTCCATCAGTAGATTAAAACCACTACCTGAGCCACAGACACAAATCCAAGAGCAATCACCACGGTATTCGTTAATTCTAATACCTGAGGACCCTTTACGCTCGCAGATAGGGCACTGTATGTGGCGGTTATTAGTAAACCTTAAACCGTAGTGGGTTAGGATTGTATCCCAGTGACCTTTAGCGGCATCAATTGTTTTCATTACAACCCTCCTTTGTTCACCTTGATGATTGCTAGGCATATAGCTTTGTTTAGGTTATCGTGATTTGTGCGAGTATCTAGGTTTATAGAATCCCAAGCGCACCAAAGGGTTTTTCCTAACGGAAATACTTCTATCCTATATTTAATCATCAATTTAAAACACAAAGCATCGTCTGTTAGTGGGTTGTAGATACCATAACAATTATTGTCGTATCTAGAACACCATACACCCTCGCATTTAATAGAAAGATTAACTTTATAACCCTCAATTTCTGCTATTCTTTTACATATATCTAAATCATTCATTACAATCCGGCCCACATTAAAAAGTACTCAACAGAGCCAGCAAATAGAAATATAAGCCCCACTAGCAACATTTTTTTATTATCTGACATTTCAAACTCCTTATTAACTTTATTAACCTAACAATAGACGCTTTAAATAATAAAGCAAGATATTTAGAAGTTATTTTTCATTTTATTTTTAGACCTAGCCCACGCTATAGCTTTATGTTTGATAAATCCACGTACCTGTTCACTAGGTTGTGACGGTGTATCTCGTAATCCCTTAGGCCATACGCCAACCATATCTTTATATGTATTAGCTACCCAGCCATCCGTTAAGTTCTTACCTGCTAGCATTCTTTCACGTTGATAGCCTTTTAACTCTGCAAATATACGCTGCTTATCGTCTTTGCTGTATTTATTTCCTTTAATTTTGACTAACTCACCTTCTTCAATCTCTACATTCTCGATGAACTTAGGGGTAAATCCACACTTGGGGCATTCATGCTCATTAGCTCTTTTTAAGTGCTTACACTTCTGACACTCTTTCGGGAGTTTTTCCTTCTTCTCTTTGGCCTTCTTTTCTTGACGCTCTGCTGATTCTTTCTTATCACCATCATCAAGCTCTTCTACTTCGATATCTTCCGGGAACCCTAAACGCTGCATATTTCCAGAATGGTCTAGCACTATAGCATCAACCTTACCATCAGCTATCCGGCAACTTCTACCTATTTTCTGTGTGTGTCTAGCCTCGCTCTTGGTAGGTGCGGCATCAATTAAGCATCGTACATCACCATCATAACCCTCACATAAGACAAATACTGATATTAGTATCTTGATATTTTTACGGGTAAAGCTATTAAAATACTCATCCCTATCTTCTTTCGGTGTGCTACCAACAACCACGGCACAGGAAATACCCACTTTGTTAAACTCAGATTCTAAAAAATTAGCATGCGCAACGTTGACTGCAAAGCATATAGTCTGTCTATTTTCTCCTAACTTTAACCAAGTACTAACAATATCGCCCACTAGCTTAGCATCCGAACACCTTTCTCCAAGCTGCTTGTTATCATACTCGCCTTGGTTGGTTCTTACTCCAATTAGGTCTGGCTTTGAGTGCGAATAGCAAGTGATATCTGTTAAGAAACCATTGTCTATTAATCCCCTTAATGATGTAGGTTTGATTAAGTTGTTATAAATCTTACCTAGACCAACTGTAAAAGGTGTAGCTGTTAACGCTATCATTGGCGTGTCTGTTTCTTCTGCTATATCACTAATGACTTTAAATGATAAATGTGCCTCATCAATAATGTATAAGTCAGTTTTTATAGAGTTTCTACGCCTTGTTAGTGTTTGTGTGCTAGCAATCTGAAACCTAGAGCCTGCATTGAACCACGAATGGTCGGCTTGCATTATCGAAGGTTTTGGCAGGCCCTGAGCCATTAAACTTCTGGCTGTTTGGTCACACAGGTTTATCCTTGGTGCTACAAATGTAACTCTACGCCCTTTATCTAACGCCCCAGCTATAATATGTGCCGCTATAACTGTCTTGCCAGCCCCTGTTGGTAAATATACTAACGGTCTTTTTAGATTGTTGGCGAAAGACTCACGTAATAGACGCATAGTTTCAACCTGATGCGGTCGTAGTGGATAAAGTTTCATTAAAAGTAGTCCTCCTGTTGTTTTACTTTGTGTTTGTTTACTGTAAGGCGAAGCCAAGTATTACTTCTAAACCTAGCCTTAAAATCTTCCTCGTTGGTTAATTTTAAGTATATATCACTATAACGTTCACACACTTTTTTTTGCATCGATATAGGTAATTGGTCTAATTGAGACTCTATCCATTTTAAATCATTGTATACCTGTGAATCTTCATCGTCATAACAATGCCTTGGGCGCATCATATTCTCCTTAGCGGTTTAATTACCACTAACTATAGGCGTATTTTATCAATAAGCAATGTATTTTGTGAGTTATTTTAGGCTGGTAAATTTTGACAATAAGAATCATTAGACCCCTTAAAGTCCGATTAGACCATGTGGGCGCTTGTTATCTTTTAGATATTACTATTCAATATTACCAAAACACTTATCAGAAAAGCTTTTTACAAGGCCTGAACTTGGAATCACATCGTATCTTAAAGTATTCTGTTTATTGCACCCCCTTAATAGTGTAGGGATACAAGCACCGGGTCTATAATCCACTTACAAAGCATCTATAAAAATGAGTCCTTTCGTAAGCTTTGCCAATCTCGCTTTCGTTAGATTAGCTGGTGCTGCTTTGGTAATCGTTTGCTCTGTTGATTTGGGCGGATTGTTTTACGATAGTTACCGAGAATATCGGTTATTTAGTGTGAATTTCAGAGGAAAAAAAAGGCTTAGGTAGAGTTTCTGCTGAAGCGTGATTATTTTAACAACCACCAGAAACATCTCCTAAACCTTTCCTATCATCTGGGCTTCAGTCCAAATAACGTAGTTAGTATAGCATAGTTATTATTTTAAGTGCAAGTAGGCTGATTCATTTGAAATAGATTGTCTTTTTATCGAATATTACTTGCTATAATAATTTTATGCTCTATCATTACAGGTAAATCAACAAAGGGAGAATAAAAATGAGTCTTAAAAAGGTAGTTAGCTTTAGCGGTGGAAGAACTAGTGCATACTTATGTAAATTAATGAAAAATTTATATGGTGATGATGTTGACTTCATTTATATGGACACGGGTATGGAACACCCCAAAACCTACGAA
>Ga0208660_1000973_pt1 | contig 11583 bp, 4 predicted proteins | sample DEB08_DNA_13_FD_184527 | JGI IMG/M metagenome (GOLD analysis project Ga0208660, IMG submission 184527) | Aqueous microbial communities from the Delaware River and Bay under freshwater to marine salinity gradient to study organic matter... | ecosystem: Environmental > Aquatic > Marine > Coastal ... | reverse complement strand
TTTAAATCATTTATCGAGGTCCTATAGCAGTAGACCTTTCGCAGGGTGGTCAAATTAGCCAGGGGACCTAGGTCACTTATTGAAGTGTCTGAGCAGTTGAGCACCTGCAGGACGGGCAAATTAGCCAGAGGGCTTAAGTCATATATCGAGGTCCTATAGCAGTTGAGCTTCCGCAGGGTGGGCAAATTAGCCAGGGGACTTAGGTCACTGATCGAGGTATTTGAGCAGTAGAAGGTCTGAAGGGCGGTCAAATTAGCCAATGGGCTTAGGTCACTTATCGAGGTGTCTGAGCAGTAGAAGGTCTGTAGCGTGGGCAAATTAGCCAGTGGGCTTAGGTCACTTATCGAAGTATCTGAGCAGTCGAGCACCTGCAGGGCGGTTAAATCCGCCAATGGACTTAAATCACTTATTTGAGGTTGACCCATGAGAACTAACTTGCTGATTTTTAACAGGGCCAACCAATTCCCCTCTAAATTGGACAATTGATTTCTTGTCCCAGGATTCATGCTTTGTAAAAAATTTCCCTTATCATAATCCCACCAAAAATCCGACAAGATCAACTCCTCCAATTCCACCAGCTCAAACAATTCCCTGGGTAAGGTGACCAAGCCACACCGCCCCAAATCCAGGTATGTCCATTTTTCCGCTTTGGCTTTGGCAATCAATTCGAGCGCTAATGCAGACATAGGTCTTCCGCTGTTTTTGTTAGCGATGAAGATAGGCAAGTATTGGAATAAATTGTATTCTTTGGCAAAACCAGTGACTGCTTTAGCGGTAACCCGTGGTCAAGCTGGATGCAGGTGAGGGCGTGTTTTTAATTGGTCCTGCTTGTGGGGGGAAGGATTAGTTGGTATTATTGTACAAGAAATTTGTTGGCTGATCTTTTGCTACTGCGGCCAGCTGCTCCAAGGTTGACCTGGTTTTTCTAGGAAAGGGGAAGTGCTGGCCATTGTTTGGATTGTGGGTGGCTGATTCTAGGATGTTTGGGAGAATACTTATGGGTATACTAGTTATGATTAATGAAAAGTTGTTTCTTATGAATCTTAGCACTAAAAAAATAATCGCTAGAGAGTTTTTGATATTGGCAGTAGTACTACTTCTGTCTCTATTTGCAGGAATTTGCATCTATCCATACAATTTTTACAAACAAAACCAAATCAATGCTAAAAATGATAAAATTCATGCATTAAGAAAAAAGTCGGACAGTTTGTCTTTGGTCTACAATGAAAAAAAAAGGGTGCAAAAGATTTTTTTCAATTCAGCATCATTAATATTTGGGTGGTCTGAATCTTATCAAGATCTATGGAAATTACTAGGTGAAAAATATCATAATGGCAGCATCCCCGTAATGTATAACAGGGTGCCAAGTTCAGATTTTGTAAAATTCTTAAAATCAGAAGGATATGATAACAGCGAGGCATTTGAAAAATTTCTCAGTGAAAACCTGTTAACAAAGAGTGATTCACTCAATTACCTAGAATCTGAAAAGACAGATCAAATCATTTTTGGCGTAATAATTGAATCAAACCATATTAAAGAAAAAATGATTGACTCGGATGAGCACATGAAATTCTTTGCTCAAGTCCTCGCAATTCTATTCTCGATTGCATATCCAATTCGTTTTTTTGCTTTAGGAGTCAAATGGTCCCTTGGTATTATTAATCAAAAAAATACTGATATTTAAATCAATATTATCTGTTTCCCTGCTGCCCCGAGCTTCCACCTCGCGCCCTGATTCGTCGGGGATCCTCCCCCTGCCAGGGCTGTCGAATCTAAAATTACTTAATACGTTGTCGCGATGTTGATCCGAAATGGCGCATTCAAGAAAACCCATCCCCCGCCCACGCTAAAAAGCGTGGCAAGCTCTTCCCTTTCAAGGAATAGCTTGCCACGCCCCTTCGGCGTGGGAGACCAGACGCACGATTTTTGCCGAGGCGAGCGGTGAATTCAACGCTGGCAGTTAACTTACAACTGGTCTGAGGCTATTGCACTGTTCAAAAGCTCTAGAATGGACGATGGACGACTATTCACAACTGTTAAAACCTTGCGAATACGCGCAGCACGCCTCCCTTCCTTTTCAAGGGAAGGGCTTGCCACGCCCCTTCGGCGTGGCTGGGGGATGGGTTATCACCAGAGGTATGCCGCGACGATCAACAAAGCTTAAAAGTATGTCCACGCTAAAAAGCGTGGCAAGCTCTTCCGCGGCGAGCCTCTGCTTTCGTGGCGCCGCAGCGAGAACCAACTTTTTTTAGCGCCCCCCCTGCCAGTTATATTAGCTATCTTTATTATTCGGCAGCAATATCCCAGCCAATACCACCCCCATTTTCCCACAATTTTCATACAAAACCAACCCCAAAACCCACAACCAACTGATAATCAAAAGCTTTAGCCTAGCAAGTCCCGTCCGGACCGCTCAAATAAAAAGCCTCACAGCGTTTGCTGTGGGGCTTTTTTGGTTTGGGCCCAGTCCAGGGGAACGGAGACGCGTAGCCCGGTTCACCGCCCTGCCTGATACTCCTGCGCGGGAGTTGTTGGTCGAGGGAGTGGCATCAGGTGAAATCAGCTTTTCCTATTACTCAACGACCATAATTTTTTCAGTGTATTGTGCCGTTCCGTTGGTAAGGTGTAGGAAGTACACGCCCGGTGGAAGCCCCTTGAGCTGGATGGTCGCTTGGGGGCTAATTACTTGAAAGCGTTGGCGTACTTGTCCCATTTCGTTGCTTATTGTTAGCTGGTAGATTAATGTCGGCCCGGGAATGATAAGGGTAAGTTCGTCGGTAGCGGGATTGGGGTATATTTTAAGCGCAGGTTTCGCAGCTATTTCTACTTCTTCAACGGGGGTAGATTCAGCGGAATATTTCAAAATAGCGCCGTTGAATCCTACGGCCCAGGCATGGGCTGCGTCTACCGCATAGATACCAAATAAGTGCAAATCCGTATGAGTGTCTTGCCACGTCCAGGTGTCGCCGCCATCTTCCGTATACCAAATTTCTCCTTCTCCCCCGACTACCCATCCCTGGTCAGGATCGATAAAGTATACGTCCAACATATAAGATGCTTCTGGAATAGTCTTTGCCTCCCAGGTTTCGCCTCCGTTTTGAGTTCGGTAAAACGCACCTGAACCAGAGGCCAGCACCCAACCATTTAAGCGGTCCGTAAAATAAACTGATCGTAAGTCATTAGAAAGTCCTGTATTATAACGCGACCAGGTGTCACCGCCGTCTTGGGTATTCCAGATGGTATGTCTGTCGTCAATAATCCATCCTCTTTGCGAATCGACAAAATATATATCCTCATAATTGTATGGGGGAAAAGTGTGGATATCCCAATCCTGTCCGCCATTTTCAGTGCTTAACACTTGGGTTTGTCCAATGATCCAACCATGCAGGGAATCGGGAAAAAATATTTTGTCAACAAACATATCAACGGGAATTTCGCTTTCTTCCCAATCCTGTCCGCCATTCAAGGTATGGAATACTTTGTCTCCTGCCAGCCAGCCATTTTGATCGTTGATAAAAGAAAGGGATCCCCAGTGCCTGTTCTCTCCGCCAGGGAAAATGGGTTGCCAGGATTCGCCGCCATTTACCGTATGAAGAATGGAAGCATCATATCCCGTTGCCCAGCCTTCATTCAGATCGACAAACTGCACCTCTTTCAGTACACTGGTCGTTAATATTTCAATTTGATCGTTCCAGCTGAGGCCATCATCCTCAGAGTGCATAATTCGACTATTATTACCAATCAACCAGAAGTCTTGATCGCCTTTTAAAAAACCCCGAAAGACTTCTTGTGTTCGACCAAAATCATAACGGTCCCAAGTCACGCCACCATTCAATGTTCGATAAAGCACGGAAACAAAGTCAGCGTTTTCATAGAAAAAAGCTACCAGAAAACCGGTATCTTCATCTTTGAATCGCAGCCATGTCGAAGCGATACCTGGAAAAACAGTTTGCGTTGTCCAGGTAACACCACCATCGATGGTGTGCAGCACGATCGATTCATAACCGGGACTCAAATATCGATAACCCGTGGCCCATCCGTTTTGAGTATCGACGAATGAGACTTGAAGTAAATCTATGTCGGTTCCTGACTCCTGCTCTTGCCAGTTCAGGCCCCCATTGTCGGTGTATACGATCAGACCATTCTGCCCCGTGGCCCATCCATGCAATGAATCTGTAAAACTGAGGGAGACTAATGCCCTATCTGGGAAGTTAGCTTGTTGATTCCAACTCAATCCGCCATCCTCTGTTCTTAGGATAATGCCAGCCAATTCGGGTTCAGTTACAGCTCCAACAATAAATCCTATTTCGGGATTGATGAAGTGAAAATCCCCCCAAAAAGCATCAGCGGTATATAAAAAAGTCCAGTTTTCCCCCTCATCCTCCGTATACAGTACTTCCTGCCCCCATGTAAAGGCCCACCCTTTCTGCTCATCCACAAAAAACAGCCTAACTATATCATCCTCGGTTGGGGTTTCCTGGATGACCCATGTTTGCCCGCCGTCGTTGGTATGGATAATGGTTCCAAAAGCACCGGAAGCCCAACCGGTATCTGTATCCCAGAAGAAAATATCTAAGAGATTATGCCCCTCAGGTACAGGATGCTGCCATTTCCAGGTTTGACTAAAACTATAATTAATGAAAAGTAGAAAGAAAAAGGCCGTACAGGTAATTGTTGACCGATTCATAATCATTGATTTAAAGGGTTTGGTGCTTGTTTAGAGCCCAAAAGATGACTTCCAAACCAGTACTTAATCGTTATAATTTTAAAATATTATCTCTACAAAAGGAATGATAATTGTCACAATTGCCTTTGACTTTTGCCAAATCTTGGCACGATAGGTCGTCGCTCCAAAGCTGACTTTTCATTGGGGGGCTGGAAGGAAGAAAGGTCTTTGTACAATTGACGTAAATGCTTAGCCTGCTGGAAAAGCAACACTTTTGAGCCTTGGGTTGGCATCACAGCTGCCGCAGATATGAATTCGTAGACAAAGTCTACGAATAGCGGCGGCGGGATACACGTGTTCGCGAGGTTTAAACCGTTGTAAAAAGGCGGCTCGGCTCCTTGAGGCGATCGGAATAGGAAGGCTTTTCAAGCCAGGAATCTTCTATTTCCGCCAAAAGACCGAAAGGCGTTTATAAAGCTGACGGTGGGTTGTAAAAAAAATCCACCCCTCATGATTTCTGTCAGTGCATCTTTTTTCAATACGACTTACATTTAAGTAATTCTTCCCCCCATTAAAACGGTCCCCCATTGATTTTAGAGGCACTTCTGCGCTCGAGCAGGAATGGGCTATTGATGCGAAATTTAATTTCAGGTTAATCAATAACCGGGTAAATCAAGAAAGATGAAACAGTTTATCGCGCATGGGATTGTACGAGACGGGGCCACCGGTCAGCCTGTTCCGGGATTGCGAATAGCAGCATGGGGTACATCAGGTTGCCCAATTGGAGACCTTGTTTACAACTGATAAAAGCAGCCAATGACCACCAAACTATTTGTAATTAGTGCCACCTTGTTTTTTTGGGGTGCCATGATAAATTGTGTTTTTGCGCAGAAAGACGCAAAGGCCAGTTTTTGCTTTGCCTTCCAGGTGGCCTCACAAAGCAGCTTTGGCCCTACTGAGTCACAGGCAGAAATAGTTGGTGGAATGGACACGTTGTATTATGACAATAAGGCACATTTTATTCCCGGATTTAGATCAAGCATGGTGTCGGAATTAGCGATAGGCTATCGCAAGAATATATTGCAGTGGCAAAGCACCATAAGTTATTTTGTGAAAGATATCGGGCTGATTCAAAAAGTGTCATCTAATGAATATCCCTTTATGCTGGCTGATATGCTTTCCATAAAAATCTCCGCACACTTGCAGCTGACCAACAACGACGTCCCCAAACCTGATGGCTTGTTGACGGGATTTTTTGTGGGTTCTTTTTTTCCGGTTGCCTATAAGATGGATCCTCAAACCAAAGCAGATTTTGCGGTTAAGGATTTCAACCCTTCTGCTCAATTATGTTGGGGAATTGATCTCCAGTACAACAAGAGGCTGGCCCACCAGGGGTGGTATATTGTAGCCGGTATAACGGGCACCATGCCGGGCCTGGTGGGTGGGATTGGCAAAATTGAGCTGCAAGCTCATTCACCCTACCAGGTAAAAAGGGATGAAATTAAAATGTACGCCATAAGTGGTTTTCTGGGTATCGGGAAATGTTTTTCGGAATAGAGCTATCGCGAGAAGAGATTAGAGCCTGTCTGAGCATCAAAATCAATAACGTCAATATCGGTATGCTGGCGATAGCCGCAGCAACTATCCAATTGGTCGGCAGGGGGATCTCGAAATGCACGCCGATTATGAGGTTGATCACCAATTCGCTCACCGACAGATCGGTAGCGGATTTGGCATAATACCAGCCTCGGTTCCCCGGAGAAGCCAGCCGGTGGGAGGGGGGTAAAAAAAAAAGGTGGCTCGGCTCCTTAAGGCGATCGGAATAGGAAGGCTTTTCAAGCCAGGAATCTTCTATTTTCGCCAAAAGACCGAAAGGCGTTTATAAAGCTGACGGTGGCTGATAAAAAAAATCCACCCCTCATGATTTCTGTCAGTGCATCTTTTTTCAATACGACTTACATTTAAGTAATTCTTCCCCCCCTCATTAAAACGGTCCCCCATTGATTTTAGAGGTACTTCTGCGCTCGAGCAGGAAGGGTTTGTTAATGTTGAATTTCAGGTTAATTAATAACTGGGTAAATCAAGAAAGATGAAACAGTTTATTGCGCATGGGATTGTACAAGACGGGGCCACCGGTCAGCCTGTTCCGGGATTGCGAATAGAAGCATGGGACAAGGATTTAATATTTGACGACCTCGTTGGTAGTGCTTATAGCGATGTAAAGGGCTATTTCAGGATGGTATTTGATCGGTCCTATTTTAAAGAACTCTTCCTGGATCGTTATCCAGACATTTATTTTCGGGTTTTTCAAGGCAATAAATTGATTAAAGACACCAAGGATTCCGTCCTCTGGAATAGTGGAAAAGATGAAGGGGGAGCTTACCTGGAAATCGAAATTGACGCAACCTTATTGGAGGCTTTTGGTACAGATACTCAATTTGGAGAAAAATCTTCCACGCGATCTATTTTTAAAGCAACTTATACGCCTAGGAAAGCGACCAGGCAGGAACTTGAGCAGGCCGCTAATACCGGCAGAGGAGTCGAAAAAGGATCGTTTATTGCAAGTCTGAAGGTGGCGGAAGAAGAAGTTGTAGCGCTTAAGGAAAAGCTGACCCTTAGTCAAAAAAAGCAGGAAGAAAGCGCAACTTACAAAGGGAAGAAATTATTAAACGCGATTGAAATAATCGCGGAGGCTATAGGAGAAGACGGGCAAGTTGAGGTCATGCGAAGGGCCAGGAGTTTTGCCACTATTGATCTCCAATCTTTAGAGATTTTTGCGACCAACCTCATTGCTTTGCGGGAAGAGGTACTGGGCGAGGTGATTCATGTTCAGGATAAATTGCTTAAAAAATACCGTGAAGCAAGGACTGCACCAGTGATGGATACCACTGGTGTTGCGCGCTATAAAGGCAATGTGCAAACGCTGTGGCAATGGGGGAGTAATAACCAAATAGACACGGAACTAGCTGCCAAAGGCAATCAGTTGGCTAAAGCACTGAACCTGAACCCTCGAAAAGTAAATGCCGATCAGTTTGCTGCTTTAGCCAAAAGGCAATTGCAGCAACTCAAGGAATACGCCGGCGGACTGCGGGGCATTCTCGAGAAAGAACCTGTGGGATACCTTCATCTGGAAAAGATGAGTTTCACGCCTGCTGGCATAGAGCGGGGCGAACTGGTGTATTCCTTGCCACTGGCACCAGGCGAAGAGGTGAATATTGCCCATAAGGAATGGTCGCATACCGAAGAAGAGTTTGAGCGAATCGTAACGGACTATATGGAAGAATTTAGTGAGGAAGGCGTAGCCGAGAAATCGGAATTTTCTCAGGCAGTTAATTCCCAAAGCCAACACAGTTCTGCCTTTAATGTAGGTGTTACGGCAAGCGGTTCCTATGCCGGCTTTAGTATTTCGTCTTCCTTTGGGTACAATGCCTCCGAATCGTCGAGCAAGTCGCAGCAATCTACCCGAAACCAGGCTTACGAGATCACCCAAAAAGCGGCTTCCCGAACCAAGAAAGAGCACAAGATCAGCTTTAAAGTTGCCTCCGCCGCCGAAACGGAAGATCAAACGGTCAGAAAGATAAAAAACCCCTACGAGGACAAACCGATCCGGATCGATTACTACCAGCTGATCCGAAAATGGCAGGTCAATTTGTTCCGGGAAGGAATCCGACTGACCTGGGACATGGCGATTCCGGAGCCGGGGTCGGGGTTGCTTTTAAAACTGATGGAGATTAGGGAATTGAAAAAAAACTTGACTTTAGAATTTAACCTTGAGGATGTGCTCGGAATTGCTGCCAAGGATATCTCCCTTCTCCCGGATGATGAAAATTTTTACCTGAAGGTTGCTTCCAGAAACAACATCAGTCTTGTCGATATGCCTCCAGAATATGAGATCAACAAATGGATTAGCTTTCACCAGGTTTATCAAAAAAAATGTCAAGGTTCCGACCTGTGGGATACCAGAGAAATATTCCAAAGCGACGTGCTGGAGATTCCGGAAGAATACGTCGTAAATGGCGCGATCATACTTGAGGATTTTGAGCGATATCTTCGAAACAATGCGGATGCCACACCCGCTGATAATTCATGTAATAGTTATGTTTTTCATCTAATTGCTTTGGAGATTTTCAAGGAAAAAGATGGTGATCCAAATATCTACGGATACATGGGGGGGGATCATAATTATTTTCACAAGGATGAAATGGCAGGCTGGGTAAGGATAGAATCAGCTACTTATCCTTCCGCCGTTTTTTGGGAGCGAAAAAATGAAGCATTCCAAGGGTGGGATGGGAAAAGCGGTAAACTTGTCTTGGAGATTAGAATTGAAAATATGCAAAAAGCGAGTTTTTCTGTCCGTATTCCTTTGAAATTGAATGAAAATAATGAACATCTCTGGAAACAAAAAGTGTGGAATCAAATGTATGAATTTAAAAAAGCGGAATACTACGAGAACCGCCAGAAGTTGAAAGATCGCCTGGCCCAACTGGAAGAAGAACTTGGTGAACAAGATGCACTTAGTCTCCGCAAGAAAGAGCGGGAAGAGGTGATGAAAGGGGTGTTGCGGTGGATCGGTATCGAAAATTTCAATTTCTTTCCGGAAGATTTATTTCCCAATGCGGGTGGTAGTGGCGATGATGAAGTAAATATGGAAGATCTGTATGGTTCTGATTCGGGACTGCTCAGTATCACCGAGCAAGAGCGAATGGCCATCCTGACCCAGGGAGAGATCATTAAATTCCTTCACCAGGCCATCGAATGGGAGCAGATGCTTTATTTCTTGTATCCCTATTTCTGGACACACCCCACTCGCTGGGAATTCAAGAAATACCTCAATCATCCCGATCCGCTCCACCAGGCATTCCTGAAAGCTGGCAGTGCCAGGGTGATTCTTACCATCCGCCCTGGTTTTGAAGCTGCTTTTCTGGCTTTTATCAATAAAGGTCCCGATTCGATTAGCGACCTACCTTCCCATCCCTACCTAAGTATTGGAGAGGAATTTAGGAACTATGCCAAAACCAATTACCCCGGCATTCCGGCCGCTAACCCCATTGCCAACTATCGGCCCTTGCTCTACCCTAAGCAACAAAAGACCTGGGAGGACATGCAGCAGATCATGAAACTGCTGGAAGAATATCGCAAACGGCCCTTCGCCAAACAACGGCAGGCGTGGCGGGACATGCAAGTAATCATGGAATATTTGGAGGACATTCGGGCGACGGCGGGTTCCTACCCGGCATCCATTCCTCCGCAAGCAGACCCCTGGGGGAATCATTACAATTACGAAACCGTCGTTCAGGTGGATCCAGCGGACAATAGCTCCAGGATTGTGGACTTCAAGCTATGGTCCTGGGGAGCAGACAACAAAGCAGGAGGCGATGAAGAAGATGCCGACATTACCAGCTGGGCGGAACCCGAGGGTGGTAATTATCCCTTTAGCCTCAACCAGCTGAAAGCCAGCTTTGCCGGAGAAGAGGAAGTGCCCCTGCAAGATTCATGGGGCGGCCCCTATTATTACCGATTCCCAGGGGAACATGGCGATTACGATTTAGTGTCCTACGGCGCCAATGGGATGCCGGGCGGAGAAGCTGAAGATGCGGATATTACCAGTTGGGCCGAGGCAGCGCTGATTGGGCAATGGTTTGAGTATACGCCGACCAGTGCTATGGATATTTCACTTGACAACTATTCCAACTAAGTATAAGAATGCAATGACGAAAAATTCAGAATTTGATCCCCTCGCCTTTTTCCTTGAAAGTGAGGACGAAGGTGATGATTATCGCTTTCTACCTCCCGTTCGGGAGCAGGTTTTGATGCAGCCTTTGATTGATGGCGAAGAGACATTCATGTCGATGGAGGAGGCAATTCTGGAGGCTAAAGATTACGTTTTTCTCACCTTGTGGTATTTTCAGCCGGCGACAAATTTGCAGTCAGAAAAGGCCAAGGATAAAAAAATCCCCCCGTTACCTGGAATGAAAAAACAAAACCCCAGGCCTTTAAAGACCTGGTTAGACCTTCTTGAGTACATCACCAGGGTGAATGGAGTAGAGGTACGCATTCTCCTGACGGACTTTGATCCGGTATTCAGTCATCACCATCCACACGCCTGGATAGCATATCGTGCAATAAAAAGAATTCAGAATAAGCTTCCGAAAAAGGATCGAAGTAAATGCCAGGTAGTATGTAGCCTGCACTCTTCCAAGACCGGCTTAATTGCTGATAGGGCAAAGAAAAGGGTGAATAATGTTTTTAAAGCAATCAAAGAAAAAAAAGTTAGCATTAAAGCAAAGTTGACGAACAGACCAGGGTTGTGGAAGTATTTTTCCTACAGTGGGAAAAAGGGATTCCAATTAAGAAAAGACGCAGATTTTTTGGCTTATCCTGCGAGCCACCACCAAAAGAGCTGTATTATTGATGACCTGGTAGCTTATTGCGGCGGACTTGACATAACAACAGCAAGGTTAGATAATCATAAACATAATCCCGGCAATAAAATGTCCTGGCATGATATACATTGCTCCGTGCAGGGAGAAATTGTGAAGGATCTTAAACGAAATTTTATTGGAAGGTGGAACCATGAAATGACACCATTCCAAGAATTTGTCGAATCGGCAAATGAGGTCAGAATAAAGAAGGGAGTCACGCAATTGCCGAATCCGGAGATTACAGAATTGACAGACACCGGATTTCAGGGACGTACCTTTCTCAGTAATTCCTACGCACAAATGTTGCGAACATTAACAGAAGAAAGCTCCTTTTATACAACCCCATCGATTATCAGGAATGATATTGAGAAGGCATACGAAAAAGCTATCAATAACGCGACTTCTTTTATTTATATTGAAAATCAATATTTTAGAGCGCTTGAAATTTCTAAATGGTTGGTTGACAAAAGTAAGGACACACCAGGATTACAATTA
>Ga0208660_1000972_pt1 | contig 11585 bp, 22 predicted proteins | sample DEB08_DNA_13_FD_184527 | JGI IMG/M metagenome (GOLD analysis project Ga0208660, IMG submission 184527) | Aqueous microbial communities from the Delaware River and Bay under freshwater to marine salinity gradient to study organic matter... | ecosystem: Environmental > Aquatic > Marine > Coastal ... | reverse complement strand
ACTAACAATCTTGTTAGCACCTAACGACAGCTGACCTGTCATTGTTCCACCCGCTAACGGTAACTTGCCCGCGAGGGAGTTAGTGATTGTAGTGTGGAAAGAGGCATCATCATTTAATGCAGCAGCTAACTCGTTAAGAGTGTCTAGTGCAGCAGGTGCGCCGTCAATGACAGCCGCGATAGATGTGTCAACATAAGTCTTAGTAGCAGCGTCAGAACCTGCAATAGGCTCAGCTACGTCTGTAAGGCGTGTGTTTGTAAAGTCTACTGTGCCGTTAACGACTAGGTTGTTAACTGTAGATGTACCACTAGAAGCCGTGACATTGCCTGTCAGGTCGCCTGTGACGTTACCTGTGACGTTGCCAGTGACGTTTCCTGTGACGTTACCTACTACATTGCCCGTCAGACCTCCAACGAAGCCCGTGGTGGCCGTTACTGTCGTACCCTTTACCGTTGATGGGGTAGTCGCACCAATGGGCGTAGAGTTGACTGAGCCGCCTGTAATAACTGCGTTATTAGACGCGAATGTACCGTTGGCTGTTAGCGTACCTGTAACCGTAGCTGTAGCAGTGGTGACAGTAGACGGATTAGTACCCAGTTCTACAATCTGTGTAGACGCATTCTCTGTGAATAGTCTTTTATCTGTGACGTTAACAGCTAACTCACCTTTAACTAAGTCAGCCGTTGTTGGTACGGCAGAAGCAGTGGAGCTGTTTTTGGTTATAATTACGGTCATCTACTTTGCCTTTTGATTAGTGATTTACCACTTAACTTTGTCTGCCCAGTAAGCAGCAGAGCATTTACCTTTAGCTATGTTCTTAGCGTGTCTTGCTTTAAAGGACTTTTGTCTGTTTTTGTCTTTTGTTGTGGTGGGTTTGCTACCTGCACCACTAACGCCTTGCTGTCCAAAGCGTATAGTTTTAACTGCACCGTCATCGCACTTAGCTAACACTACATGGCTTTTAGTAGGGTGGTTAGGTGTCTTTTTAGGCTTATTATACCCACTAACACCTAACTTGGTCATTCTTGGGTCTTTTTTACTCATAAAGAAAAGAGGAGACAGCTCCGTAGAACTGCCTCCCCACTCCTATCTACGCATTTACGTTCAAGATGAAACCGCTGTCAGGACGTAGTGTCTTAACGCCGTACAACTGGTCAGCAGTATACAGGTTAGCAAGGAACTCTTGCTTGTACTGTGTCTGTGAACGAACACCCATTTGCTCTGCTAACACGAACGTGTCTTTATGGATAAGCAGTGCAGCTTTGAGGTCATTAGCGTTAGCTGAGTTATCAGCACCTGCTTCAGAAACAGCACAGTTGGTAGAAACAAATACGTCAATGCCGTACAAGTTACCAATTTTGCCATTCTGTACAGGCTGTCCGCTAACAAAGTCAGAAGACACATAACGATCAATACCCATGATTGCATTACGCAATGAAGGCGGGATCACAAACGCACGATTATCAAAAGGTACGTCAGCATCGTCCATCTTCTGGATCAAAGCACGGAAACACGCATCAGTAAATACATCAGTAGCCGTTACAGTGTCTTCAGCAAAAGCAGTCAGACCAGTACTAGCGTCACAGTAGAACGAAGCAGTGTTTACATATGAGTCTTGAGCGTTACCGAGGTCTTTAGCAAGACCGTGTAGATCGCCGTCAACTTGCTTAGCAAGAGCATAACCTGCGTCAGAAGTGTAAAACTGACGGAGACTAGATAGTGCTTGTGTTTCAGTAATGTCTTCGATCAAGCGTGAATATTCAAAATGCTTGTCGATAAGTACAGGTACATTACCTTCTGTGTTGCCTTGGATGCTGACAGCAGTGCCAGAAGCCTTAGCTGTTGCAGTACCACGAACAGGTGCAGGGATATTGATAGTATCGCCTTTCTTTCCTTGCATGCCCATCTTCTTGACTAGGTTAGCGAGGACAAGACTGTTCTCGTATGCTGCTCGTACTTCATCACTCCAAATCTCTGGAATAAATGTTGCTGCTTTAGTGTTATTTACAACACCGCCTTGTAGTGGATATACTGAACTAGTCATCTTATTTCTTCCTTAAAGTTATTTAATCATTTTACGCGCCCCTCCTGATAAGCCAACATTATCTCATCCGACAACGCAGCGTACCTGTTAGGGTCGTTTTTCATTAGTTTAATAATGTCTGCACGACGAAAGATTTTCCTACTATTAGTTGGTGAACCTGAAGCACCACCAGTAGATGCACTCTTAATTGAGGCATTCCTGCTGTTCTTCTCAGCACCAACCGTCTGACTTATTAGAGCCTTACGATCTTTCCACAGACTGAATATCTCATCAGCTGCTTCATAATCAAAGTTTCTATCAGCTTGCTGCAATAGCTTTGTTCTAAATTGACTCTCACCTACCCAGTTAACAAACTGTTGGTCACCAAGTACTTCAGCCATGTCAGGATGTTTATCCTTAAGCATCGCTTGTGCGCTTGACTTCTTCATGTCTACGGAAGCCTTTTGAGCCTCTCTGACAGCAGGATGATTATCTATTGCTCGCTGTACTGCCTTCTCAGGGTCAGAAAAGTAATCAATCTCTTCTTCTACAGTTTCTTCTTTCTTTGTGGATTGTGACAATACAAATTCATCGACAACCTTGCGTAGCTCCCCTACCTCTCCACTTTGACGACCAAGCATACGCTCAGCCTCTTGGTGCATCTGCACAAGCTCCGCAGCACTTTTGTTGCGATACTTGTCTGGTACGGTGTCTTCAACGGTGGTTTGCTCTTCCGAGTCCACTGTGTCAAACTGGTCATCGTCGTCTTCTTGTCGTCCTACTTCTAACTCGTCTATCAGTGTAGCCATTATTAAAACTCCGTGATAAATATCATTATGGAGATTGATGGACTTGTGAGGCTCTTACGAGTTGCCCTCACGTCGTTCGCGTTTAATCTGATCTTGTCTGTTCTTAGCCCACTTCATAGTCGCTCCGGGCCAATGACCGGATAACGGGTCTAAAGTACACTGAACAGCACTGACCATCCTAGACGCTGTTTTATCGCAGGTTGAACACTCTGTTTCCCTTTCCTCTTCGTCAATAAAGCGCTCTGTGACGTGTTGGTCTGGGCAGATGAATTCAAAGATACGTCTAGTCATCCTGCGATTCCTCTTTCAGGACATCTAAGGCTGAATCCACCGTATGTGGCAAGTTCAGTATTAGATTTGCTATATTCAGCTGTCCCTTCTTGTAATAAAGGTCTTCAACACTCTTTACAGCGTCTATCCCCTCTATTGCATCTGCTAGTATGCTAAATTCTTTCTGTACGTTCTTCCAACCTTCTGTAAGCAGCATATCTTGTATCTGCTCGTAATGTAGTATATCGTCTTGATTCATATTGTTTACCCTCATTAGGACAATAATAGTTGACAAATCACTTAGTATGTGATATAGCGCCGGACTATACCACACATTTGTCTAAATGTCAAGTCTTTTTTGCACTTTCTTTCTTAGGGGTCTTAGCCGCCTCTTCTAGGGCTGTAATGCGCTTATTCATACGCTCATAGGCTTTATTGACCTGTGCTACTACATCTTCTAAGTCTTTATTACTGACCATTTTTCATATTCTCCTTCGCTACTTCCAAACCTAGCTTCTTCTCATCAAGAGCCAAACCTGCTATTCTCATGCGCTTTTCAAAGTCTTTATCGTCATCAGTAGCTGATACACTAGACGCTACAGCCTTAATACGGTCTGTTTCAAGCTCTACAGGTATGCCTCTACCCTCTAGCTCAATCTTCTTAGCTCTAGCGTTAGACTCATTAGCTTGCGCCGTAAGAGCCGCTGTCTGACTATTCTTAAAGGCTCTGTCTTCCTCTGCAATAGCCTGCTGCATCTTCTGCTGCTCTGGGTCAGGCTGCTGCGCTTTAACCATAGTCTCAATCAAGTCTTCACGGTTAGTGATGTTCATGTTATCAATAACTGATTGCATGATGATTGGATATACAGGACTATCCTGAGGCATAGTCTGTAACAGCTGTACCAACTGGGCTACTTCGTATTCACGAGCAACAATACCCAGTGTACTTGTAGCAACAAACTTATAGTCGTTTACAGGGAACAATTCAGGCTCAAACTGCATATACCTGTAGGCTGCCTTCTCAACAAATGGCAACAGGAACGACTCTTGGAAGTTAACAAGTGTACGTTTCTGACGTTTGATAACACCACCCATACTCATAGAGCTACCCGCTGACGTTGTACCGCCACCGTTCATGACCTGTGAGGAGGTGTCAACACTGCCTGTAGCGGCCTGTACCATGCGTTGTAGCGAGTCAGCCTGTGCAAACGTAATCTGGCTAACCTGCCCAAAGTTGAATGGATGCAGCACTTCAGCAGGGTTGCCGTTGGTCAGGAGCAGCTTACCTGCCTTAACCTCTGGCTTAGTGCCTCTAGGCATCCGTGTAGCGTCCATAGCGAGCATTGGGTGTACAGTGAGGGCTAGAGCATCAATACGGGCGCGTAGCTCAGCATCAAGCGCTTTCTGGCTGTTAAAGCCCTTCTCGCACACACCCATGCCCCAGAAGCGACTTGGGACAACATCCCACGGGAAAGCCACTACAGGACGGTCTTGCATCATATAGGGTGACGCCTCTGCCTTGAGTAGCTTGCCGCCGTTAGCAATGACTACAATAGCTTCAACGTAGTAGCTGTCGTTACCTTCGTCATCAGTCTCGCTGTCAAAGTTAACCATCTCATCATCTGCGTCAAAAGCATTCTCTAACATATGACGGGGAACAAGCCCATAGTATTTGGTTAGCCTGACTTTATCTTCTGGTTGTTGCCACAGCTCTTCATCAGGCTCTAAGTTCATATCAGGCGCAGCACGACCAATGTAACACTCTCTGTACACACCTTCTTCTTGTAGCTGCTGTACTTGGTGGGTAGGAACAAACTCATCAATAGCTACACCTACAGCACTCTCAATGTCAGTAGCTACAGGGTCGATTAGGAAGTTATGTGGCTGTACAGGACGTAGCTTAACCACGGTGCGGTCACGGATGTTAACACCCACGGCAGTCATAGCACCGTCCATTACAGGCTCTGTAGCCGGAACCATCTCTTTCTTCTTCTCAAGCACAATCTCGCCAATGCCTGTACCGTATACAGCAGCGTTGATTAGACACTCACCTACAGCCTTCCGTACCTTATTCTTAGTAAACTCTTCAGACAATGCTTCACGCAAGAAACGAGCATCAGCAGGGTTCTGGTCTCGCATATCATCAGCAATGTCAAAGAACTTACCACGACCAAACGTAGCCTCTTCAATGTCTGCTACAGTGTTCTCTACAGCTTGGAGTAGGGCAGGGGAGACAATCTTGCTACGTTCTGACTCACGAGTCTTGTCCTCATCAGACCAGATACCACGCCATAGACGATAATACTCATTAAACTTCTCATCATAATTTGTGTCAAAGTAGTCGCGCCACTCATCAACCTTGTACATGACCCAATCTTCTAGGCTTTCATCAACAAAGTTTGTAGTATCGTCGTTATAGTCATCCATATTAATACCCTGAGTAGGAATCTAATGATTCTTCGTAGTCGTCTGTGTCGTATGCCCACGTATAGGCAACCTTAGCTAGTTGGTCAATGTATGCCAACGAGTCAATCGTGTCGTCGTGTACTAGATGGTTAGGGAACTGAAACAGCTCATCCATAAATTGTATGTTCCACTCTCCTTTGTTAAGGCTAATCAAACCATTCTCAAACCTACCCTGTAATGCCCACATAATACGATCTGTCTTCTTTCTGTTACCGTGTGTTAGCTCATCAACTCTAAAGTACTTGTTGTGTCTACGCATCAGGTCTGACAGTGGAGACATTACAGCCTGTCTACTAATACCTTTCTCAATACCTACAGCTACAGGAGAGTTATCCTGTACAGCGTCAAAGATACGCCTAGCTGTCTCGTCTAACGTCCATCTACCGATGATTATCTCTTTAACCCACCATCCGTCTTCGTTAACTTTAACAACAGCTATAGAGCTATTATCTAGTCTCTTGTTGGCTTTCTTACCTACTTCCTCAAAACCTGCTAAGTCACAGGCTATGTAGTAGTCACCAATCTCAGGTTCGTCTGTGTCGTACTGTATCCACTCTTCTTTAAACATCTCAGAGCCTTTAGCCTCAAAGGAAGCCATAAACTCTTGTCTAAAGGCATAGCTAGACATTGTACGCTTAGCTGTGTCTATTTCAGCAGGGTCTATTAGAGGGTTGTCATAGCTTGAATAGTGCCATGCGTTATAGTCCTCTAGCTTACCTGCCGCAGCCTCTGAGTACAGTTCGTAGAAGTGGTTACGACCCATAGGCGTACCAATAAACAGTGCTTCACCTTTTAAGTCAGCCAGTGCAGGACGTAGAATCAATTCCCACACTTCTGGTTTAAAGTCAGCGTACTCGTCTAAGACCACGTAGGCTAAGCTAACACCACGCATTGTCTCAGGTCTGTCTGAACCCTTTAATGATATTACAGCCCCATTAATAAGCCTCAAGGTTAGGTTATTAACGTGACTATTAGCAATAACGCCCTGCCCTAACTCTAGCAGCATATCCCAGATAACGTCTCTAGCCTGTCCCTGTGTAGGGGCTACATAGAAAACTTTACCGTTCTTGAGACTTAATGCCCTAACCAGTAGCGTTGATGCTGCAAACCTAGTCTTGCCTGTACGTCTACCTGCTGCTACTACTTTAAAGCGTGACTTGTCTTTCCAGACTTCTTCTTGCCACGGTAATAGCCTTATGTCTAACTCTTGCGATGCCATTAATACGTCCACACCACTAATGGTGCTTCTCTTGTATCAACGTGTATAAAGCCTCTAGCAACGCCAATGCCGTTAAAGCCTAACTCTATAGCGTTCTTAATAATGGCTGCACGTTCTATCCCGTTGCTAACAGCTATGTCAGCAGCAATACCCTGCGTATGTACTCCACCCTTACTCTTACGAGCTTCAGCAGGGTGTGTAACGTCTCTATAGCCGCTAGTGATGGTAAAGGGGAAACCACACACCTCTCTCAACACATCTAGCTTACTAACAAAGTCAGGATCAATCTCATTCTTGCCTGTGTGCTTACAAGCAAACTCATCAACAGAGAAATATTTAAACATCTTCTACCTCTCCATCAATAACGCTGTTTATGTCTATAGGCTTGTCTGTGTCAATACCGTTGATTGTGATGCTAACAGCGCTTCTGCCGCCACTGAGCTTGTCTTTCTCAAAGTAACTCAAAGGCATTATCCTATCAACAATCAATTTCCATGCTGCTGATTGGTTCTTATGGTCATCGTCTAACGCAGCGTTAAAGATCGACTCCATAACCTCTCTACTCTTTGGACTAGCTAGCATTCGAGCTTTGTACTCTTCAATCGCTGAAGCGTCACCTTTGGGACGACCTATTTTGCCCCTATTCCCTTTGGTTAACGCTTGAACATCATTCTTTTTAGGTCTTCCTCTTTTACGTTTAACTGGTTTGTTGTCAATACTGTCTACGTCAGTTGCTGTATCACTCATCAAACAAACCCTCTAAAAAGCTACATTCTTTCTCAATGTAGTAATAGAGTGCTGATAACAAACCTATGCAACTGGTTAGTAATAAACAAATAATAACCATTGTTTTATCCTCTTTAGGAACAACATTAGAGTGTTATAGAGCGTTAATGAGACAAACCAGTGGAGTGGGATAGAGGATTATGACAATAGGCTCTATAGTACATCAGAACAGGGTTGTATTTATAGCATACTTTTTAGTAAAAGTCAAGTCTTTTTTACACATTATTACATCTTTCCTGTCAGTACAGTCTATATTACCATCTGTGCGGATTTATCATTATTTCAGAGTCTCCGCAGCCGCCGATACAACCTCAATTAATACAACAACTTAGTACAGGATAGCCAGTATAGTTATTATTGCTACTTTTCTTACTTATTTGACTACCTTTTTCTTAAATTGGCCTATTTTGTGTCTAGGTGGCTACCATTATAATTACAGCAGAGACAATCCAGACCCCCGTCTCAATTGACAACCCCGCTCTATATTGGTGCATTGACAGACTTGGCATGATTCTTGCATAGCAGTCAGACTTGGCATGATAGTTGCATAGCCAACACAGGCAGCATAGATAGTAAAGTCATTGCTATACTATGTAGGCAGGCTTGACAAGTGTGTGTGTTTATGTTGCAGCCTATACAGACAACACAGGACAACACAGGACAATAGATAGCTATCCGCTAGTGTCTCTATATAGGCAACAAAGAGCAGTGCAAATAAATATGCAAATTAAATGCTAAATAGTATTGACAAGGGTAATCCGCTGCAGTATCTTCACAACCACTGGCGCAACAAAGCGCCCACAACAAAGGAGCAACGCCATGCAATACACATATAAGACACAGCCACTCCTAAACACAATGGTAGACATTAACGGCAACACATGGACAGACGCGCAGGTTAAAGGCTATAACGCCTACACTAAACGTATCAACGAATCCGCTAACCGTCCGCTAGACAGTGACTCACTAGCCTTGTCTGAGCGCGAAGGCTTGTTAAACAGACGCCACGCCTACTATACTGGCGTTGCATCGCTAAATAACCTATAAGGAGCAACACACTATGATAACACTAGAGCAAATCGAATCGACTACACTGCTACAGACTAACGCGCAGCAATGGGCAATAGATAACCTAGACTATATCAATAGCAAACTGCCTCTACTAGGCAGCAGTCTTAAAGTCGAGAAAGGCGAAAAAGAAGGCTATTACACGTCAATACTGTATCTGCAGCCTGCTAATAAGGTAGCTAAGGTTACGTTATGCGCAGGCGCTAAGTTAAACGGATGCTTAGACGATTGCCTAATCAGTAGCGGTCAATTAGGCATGAGTGTCGCGCAACGTGCTGCAACGCGTCGCACAATAATATACTTGTTAGATAGCAAGCGCTTCTATGCAATGCTCGAAAGTGAAATACAAAAGAGACACGCTAAATATGGTGATAAGTTAGCAGTGAGACTAAACGGCACTAGCGATATAGACTTTACTGCGTTTATCGCTACAATGCCGCACGTGCGCTTCTATGATTATAGCAAGGTATACAGACGCCTAGAGCGCAACGGTCTGTCTAACTATGACATTACCTATAGCGGTAGCGCTTACAATGATAAGGCGCTAGCAATCACTGCTAGAGCGGCAATCAAGGGGCATCGCGTAGCGCTAGCGTTTAACACTGCCGAGCGTAAAGGTGAGTTTAAAATGCCTAGCAACGTTGCAGACTTTGACACTACAGACTTGCGCTTTCTCGACGGTAACGTAGTAGGCGGGTTAAAGTTTAAAGGCGGTAGCGTTGCTAAACGTGCTGCAATGATGGACAAGGCGTCATTCTTTTTCACGCCTGCAACGTTCGATAAACTCAACAACATCATAGCGAGGGGTTAATTATGAGCGATAATGAAATTATAGATCGGTTCGACACTAGCAATATAACGCTTGAGCAATTGTCCAAACTATCGGGCAAGTCGGTAAAGTATCTCAAAAAGTTATTAATGGGGGGTTAATACAATGCAATCAACACTAACACTAAAAGCAGACTACTACGCGCCTACTATTGAGACGCTAAACCTAGACGCACGCGGTCCTAATGAGGCGCAACGCATTGCAGACTGGTACGCACAATCGAAAGGTTGTGGTTATTGGGAGTTAAAGTTTAACCAGTACTCACCTAATAGCGCTAGACTGATACGCGGTCGTAACAATCAATTGAGGATAGAAAACAATGCTAGTATTTAATTACCCCAGTAAGAAAGTATTAAAAGAGTCTATAGGACAACGCCTAGACTATATCGAAACAAGTCTATTTGGCGAAGAGTACAGGCGCGATGGCGTGCTTACAGGCGCTAATAGACCGCACATGACAGGAAAGGGACGCGAATTCTTCGCTAACGTTACAATGCGCGACGGGTTAATCGTTGCGGTTAAATAGGAGTTTAGGCAATGCTAGCTAATAATTGGCATAGTGAGACGATAGCGCGCTTTAAAACACTACCTATAGAGGCGCTCGAGTATATCAAATGGGACGCGCACAAGGCGGCAACAATAGGCGAAACAATAGGTAATCCAAAAGTAGGGCAGTATTGGGACGAGTTTCACTATGCTGCAATGGAATTAAATAGGAGGAAAGGCAATGCTAATAGATACTAAACCACCCACGATAATGGATTACGACGTCGCTATCGACCTAGCGTTTAAGATACAAAAGGCCGAGGATGACGGATGGCAATATAAGGTTGAGATAGAGGCCGCTACTGGCAAGGCTAAAATTGCGGTCCTCGATAGCGATTATGTTAAATTGGGTTATTTATAAGGAGTCAATAAAATGATGCTACAAAAGGTATTATTAACCGTTTCTATGCTTATTCTGTTTGTTGTCTGTGTTGAGTTACTGTCTAGTATGCCGCCAGAACCTAACCCCGAGGACTTGTATTGCGAGATGACGCAGCTATATAAAGACACTGGAGGCGAATTTGGTTGGCCTGCCTACAACAAGCACACAAACTGCGAGGGTTCGATCAGTGTTAGGTGATAAATTAAGCGCAACATTGTCGTGGCAATTTAACCAGACGCTACCAGAACCGGAGGACTACAGGCGCGGCAATCCTGCAAAGCTTCTGCAGTCTGTGAAGTTTAAACAGTCAACACTAGGCGCGATTGCTTATCCTTCTCGCAGTGCTGTCTACGTGCTGCAAGAGTTATTAGCGTCTTACATTGTGCGGCAATATGCGCTACCATTAGACACGCCTATAGAGATAGGCAAGGCGCATAGTTACAAGTTTATACGCTTGCCAGACGGTAGAGCATGGGCAGAAAAGAATAATCAGATAACAAGCATTAGGAGTTAACAATCGCTTAGTAGAAATAGCGGAGACAAAGACAATGAGCAATAGACGAGACTTAGCAACACTACTAGAAGTGACTGAGCAGCTACAGCGGACACAGGAAAGGATAACAGCCGCACACGAGCATGAGAAGACAGACTACTCTCTAGGCTGCTATAGCACTATAAACCACATTCTAGACATTCTAGATTCTTACATAAAATACACAGAAGAAGAGGAGCAACAACAATGAACACACACGCAAAAGTAACGATAAAGACAATCTACGGACAAGATAGAGTTTACCCTGCAAACGATGTAGCTTTCGCACTAGCGGCGCTATTAGGCTCTAAAACGTTCACTAGGGAGCAGATCGCCAAGGCTAAGGTACTAGGGTACACATTCGAGATTAAAGCGCCTGAGGTGACCATATGAGCTTCAACGTGGCACAGGCGAGATACCTAGCAAGACTGCTAAAGATTAAGAACCCAACGCCGCTAGAGAGTATGACTATTCAGTCACTAATAAAGGACTTAGGCGCTTACGGAGAGAGTCTGTACAGGATAGCAAGGGAGCGGCAGTATGAGCTTGTTTGATTGTTTTGAGTGGGCGTTAGATGAGGCTCAATGGTTAGCCAAGGTGACCCAGAACAAGCAAGCGATTATCAGTTGTGAAGATAAGTATGGCGTTGTAGCCT
>Ga0208660_1000968_pt1 | contig 11591 bp, 10 predicted proteins | sample DEB08_DNA_13_FD_184527 | JGI IMG/M metagenome (GOLD analysis project Ga0208660, IMG submission 184527) | Aqueous microbial communities from the Delaware River and Bay under freshwater to marine salinity gradient to study organic matter... | ecosystem: Environmental > Aquatic > Marine > Coastal ... | reverse complement strand
CACAGAGCGAAAACGCGCACGCACTCAGGATCAAAAACATTTTCGCCGCCAGCAAATACTAGACGCGGCAGAGCAGCATTTTACTGAGGTGGGTTACGAGGGATTCTCAATGGCGAACCTGGCCAAACTGGCCGGGGTCGTTAAAGGGACTCTGTATCTGTATTTTAAAACCCGCGAGGAAGTGTTTTTAACCCTGTATAACCAGAGTCTGGTGCGCTGGAGTCATGTGTTTCTCGATCAGCTGAAAGACGCCATGACAGATCAGGATTATGCAAAAACCCTGTACACCACAGCTCTGGCTGATGGCAGCTTTATTCCCCTATTGACCAGGCTTGAGCATGTGATTGAGCACAATGTGTCCGTTGAGAGTTTGATTCAGTCAAAGCGCAATTTTATCGAGCGTGTGGACTGTATTGCTCAGGCCACCGCGCCTGTTCTGAATCTCAGTCAGGCTCAGTCACTGGAACTGGTCAAAACTATGGGGGTGCTTTTGGTGGGCGCTAGCAGTACAGATCAGGGCCCTTCACTGGAGGGAGAAACTATTCCCGCCGATGTGCAGGGGTTGATCGACAGTTTTTCTTCAGAACCCATCTTTATAAAAAATGCCTGCCGCATTATTAGCGGCATTCGCGCAGACCACAGCGCTACAGGAGAATAATAATGACAATTAATCGACAGTGGCTATTGGCTGCCAGACCGGACGGCATGATTGGTCCACAAAATTTTGAATATGTAGAAACACCCATACCCACCATTAGCAGTGGCCAGATTCTGGTTAAAAACCTGTATCTTTCGTTCGACCCCACCCAGCGCAACTGGATGGTCGATCGCCCCGGCTATCTGCCGCCGGTGGCTATGGGTGAGGTGATGCGTGCGGGTTCTGTCTCCCAGGTGGTGGAGTCCCAGCATGCTGACTTTGCCGTTGGCGAGCTGGTGCAAACCACCGGCTGTTGGCAAGACTATGCGGTGGTAGAGCCCGGCAAAGGCCCCACGGGCATTAATAAATTACCGCCCGGGGTATCTCCGGAAATGATGCTATCGATTCTGGGCATCACGGGCATGACCGCCTACTTTGGATTGATGGATCATGGCCAGCCAAAGGCGGGTGAGACGGTGCTGGTGTCCGGTGCTGCCGGTGCCACCGGTTCCGTGGTGGGACAGATTGCCAAGCTTAAAGGTTGTCGTGTGGTGGGTATTGCCGGTGGTCCCGAAAAATGTGCCTGGCTAAAAGATGTAGCCGGTTTTGATGCGGTGATTGATTATAAAAACGAGAATGTCAGCGAGCAGATTGCTATCCACTGCCCGGATAAATGGGATGTGTTTTTCGATAATGTGGGCGGCCCCATATTGGAGGCTGCTCTCAATCATCTAAACCTCTATTCCCGAGTGGTTATGTGTGGCGGTATTGCCAATTACAATAATACAGAGCCTGCTCCTGGTCCCAACAATCTGATGAATCTGGTGACCAATCGCGGTCGCATGCAGGGCTTTATTATTTTGGACTATCTGCCCCGGGCCATGGAAGCTATTGAAGCTCTGATGGGTTGGGTGGCCTCTGGGGATATTATCTATCAGGTTGATATGCAGGAGGGGTTTGACAATATTCCCCGTACTTTGCAGCGACTTTATACGGGCGAGAATCTCGGCAAGCAGCTATTAAAAATAGCGGACCCAGTTTAGAGGCCTATTTGTATGACCCAAATTTCTAAAAAAGATCGGCAGGAACTCCCGGCTCTCGCACCAATGCTGGATATGGTAGAGGCCGGCATGGGCTTTGTGCCCAATAGCATGCTGACCATGGCTCACTGGCCGGAACTACTGGGCGCCTTTGGTGGGCTGGGTGCGACCATACTGCAAACCGGCGACATTGAGCCTGAGCTTAAACAGCTGATTGCGCTGGTAAGCAGCCGCGCCAGTGGCTGTAACTACTGTCAGGCCCATACCTCCCACTCGGCCCATCGCGCTGGTGCCGCCGAAGCAAAAATCGCCGCCGCTTTTGAGTTTGAACAGTCGCCCCTGTTTAGCGACAGAGAGCGCGTCGCCCTGCGCTTTGGCTGGCATGCAGCAATGCAGCCCAATGCCACAGAGCCCAGTGATTTTGCAGCGTTAAAACAATTCTTCTCGGAGCGAGAAGTCGTAGAAATAGTGGCGGTGGTATCTCTATTTGGGTTTTTAAATCGCTGGAACGATACCATGGCCACTGAACTGGAGCCCCAGGCCGCTGAGTTTGGCAATAGGGCTCTGGCTGAGTCTGGCTGGAATCGCGGCAAGCATTAGCCAATCGCCTATTAGGCCAGCCGGGATCCATTGCTGGCCAGCTTATCGGGAATAGCCAATATAATACTGCCATCTGCTTGAGTAAAACCTGTCACAAGGCATTCCGACATAATGGGGCCAATCTGTTTCTTGGGAAAATTGACCACTGCGGCGACCTGTTTGCCTATTAATGTCTCTGGATCATAATGATGGGTAATCTGTGCAGACGACTTTTTAATACCCAGCCCATCACCAAAGTCGATGCTCATTTTAATGGCGGGTTTCTTTGCCTCTTTAAAAACCTCGGCGGCGACAATTGTTCCTACTCGAAGGTCTATGCGTTCAAATTCTGCCCAGGTCAGGTCATTAGTAACTTCAGTCATTGTGTAAAGTGCCCCTCGTTTTTATAGATCATATTTTTCATTGTGGCCCAGTGCAAGTTGAGCTGTTAGCATGGTCTGGGGTATAGGGTATAAAAATCTCTAAAAAATAATCAGGCGAGATAAATATGAAGCGACTTTTTAACGGAAGCATAGCGGCCATTGGGCTTCTAATTGCACTGGTGGTTGTGCGCACCCTGATGCACCAGCCTCCGGCGTCCATCAATACTAACTTGGTTGAAGTTGAACTTAACGAAGCTGCGTTGGCAGAGCGCCTGTCCCAGTCTATTCAATTTCAGACCATATCCTTTCAGTCGCCAGAGCTAAAAGATCAGTCTCAATTCTCTGCTTTTATAGACTGGGTACATACCAGCTACCCCAGAGTTCATCAAAGCCTCGACTATATTCAGCTCAACGACACCATGCTCTATCGCTGGCCCGGTTCTGATGCCAGTCTGCAGCCGATTCTTGTTACTGGGCACTACGATGTGGTACCTGTGATTCCAGGCTCTGTGAGCCAGTGGCAGCAGCCGCCTTTCTCTGGGGCCATAGTGGATGGACTGATCTGGGGTCGCGGGGCGCTGGATGATAAAAGCGGTGTGCTGGGTATTCTTGAAGCTGTGACCTATCTATTGGATGCAGGTCATCAGCCTCAAAGAACGGTTTATCTTAGCTTTGGCCATGATGAGGAAATTGGCGGCCGCGAGGGCGCCGCTGCGGTGGCTGCCTATCTAAAAGATCAGGGGGTCCAGCTTGCCTGGTCCCTGGATGAGGGCTCGTTTATCTTTGATGGCTTGATTGCCGGGGTCGATAGCTTGGTGGCGGCTATTAATGTGGCGGAAAAAGGCAGTATTACCCTGGATATTGTGGCGGCCGCTGAGGGCGGGCACTCCTCTATGCCTCCGCAAACCAGTGCGATTACAGATTTGGCCCGAGCTATCACCCAACTGGAAGAACATCCGGTACCTGGCGGCCTAGAGGGTCTTGCTGCAGATATGTTTGATAAAATCAGCCGCCATATGCCCTTTGTGCCTAGAGTATTTTTTGCCAATCAATGGTTATTTGGTGGTTTGATCAATGATCAGCTCAGCGGGGCACCGACTACCAATGCCATGCTTCGCACAACCACTGCGCCGACCATGCTATCGGGCAGCGTCAAGACCAACGTGTTGCCAATCGAAGCTGTGGCTACGGTTAATTTTAGAATTCACCCCAGGGATTCCATGGATAGTATAGAGAGCTATGTTACTGACCTAGTGGCCAGTGACAGTATCTCAGTGCACCGCCGTGGCGGGGCAGACGCCTCCGCTGTTTCTGATTGGAAAGCGCCAGGCTTTGCGATTATTGCCCAGAGTATGCGCGAGATACATGGGGATATTCCCGTGGCGCCGGGCTTAATGATCGCCGCTTCAGACAGCCGACACTACGGCAAGGTGGCAGACAATGCCTACAGATTTAATCCAATCCGGTTGACTCCAGAATTGCTGACAGGATTTCATGGCACCAATGAGAAAATTTCGGTGGCTGACTATGCGCAGGGCGTGCGCGGCTATATAAGAATTATTGCCCATGGCACAGCCGAGTAATTATATTTTGAGATTGCCACAATGAAACTAGCAGCACTGATACTTCTGATTGTTATTTTGGGGCTAGCCATACCCTACGTCGACAAAACCCATGGCTTAAAGTCTATTTCTGCCGCAGATCTTCCAGCTGAGGGAGCCTGGGCAGCACTGACCGAAGGCAACCTTTACTACCGTTGGTATTTGCCAAATAAGGCCGATAGCAATGGCCAAACCCTGGTGTTGATCCATGGATTTTCCACACCGCATTTTGTCTGGGATGGGATTCGGCAGTTTTTTCTCGATGCTGGGTATAGGGTTCTGGTCTATGACCATTTTGGCCGGGGGTTTTCTGAGCGGCCATCCACAGATTATGATGCGCAGCTGTATGTTCGGGCCCTGAAAGAGCTTTTGGATTATCAAAATCTCTCCCAGCCTGTCCATCTGGTTGGCTATTCCATGGGCGGTGCGATTTTGGGTCATTTTGCCCAGATCTATCCAGACAGGGTTAAAACCATGTCGCTAATAGCGCCAGCTGGTTTTATGACCGAGCAACCTGCTACTAGCAGTTTGGTTAATATCCCGCTAATAGGCGAATGGCTGGGGCATATGTTTGCGGACAATATGCTGGTCAGTGATATTACCGAGACGGAAATGGCCAATATAGATGACCCTTTTGCCATTCCTAGAGGGGAGTTTATTATCAAGGTAGGTAAACAGATGCAGTACTCTGGGTTTGTGGAGTCTCTGGTTTCTACCTTGCGGAACTTCAATCTATTTAACGCCTTAGAGAGCTTTGAGCTGGTGGGCAAACTGGGTATTCCAACCCTGGCTATATGGGGCACGGATGATGCAACAGTGCCGTTTATGGGCAGTGAAAAGTTGCTGGAGGTTATACCTCATACTCAGCTAGTGGTGATTGATGACGGGGGCCATAATATTACCTATATGCAGCCCAGCATTGTGGGGCCTGCTATTGTAGAGTTTCTCGATCGGAGTGTTGCCGATTAACCGCCTTTTCCTAGGTAGCCTGCGCGATTAACTCGATCGAGAAAAACAATCTTTTCCTGCGTATAAAAAGTCCAAGCTGTTATTATTCGGCTTTGTGAATTTGCTGAAAATTATTTAGATTTAAACTTCAACTATAAAAAGAGAAAACTATGTTTAGTCATATTATGATCGGTGCCAATAGCATCGAAGAGTCAAAAAAATTCTACGATGCTATTTTGGGTGAGTTAGGTTACAAACCTGGCATGGTTGATCCCAAGGGCCGTTGTTTCTATTTCAATGGTGATTCTATTTTTGCTTTGAGCGTACCTATTGATGGTGAGCCAGCCAGCCATGGTAACGGCAGCACCATAGGGTTTAATGTAACCTCGACAGAGCAGGGCGATGCCTGGCACGCTGCCGGTTTGGCAAATGGCGGTACCACCTGTGAAGATGCGCCAGGAGTGCGTGAGGGCGGTGCTATGGGCGATATGTATCTAGCTTATCTGCGTGATCCTGCTGGCAATAAGATCTGCGCACTGCTGCGTATGGGCTAAGTTTCCATTGAATAGACTACTAAGACAGGTTCATAAATATCTGAGCCTCGCAATTTCTATTCAGCTGCTGCTGTGGACTATCTCGGGCATCTATTTCTCGTTTAATGAGATTGGCGATATTCGGGGTAGCCAGTACCTGGTTGATCAGCCGGTGAGAGATTTTAATATTAGTGGTGCGGTCAATTTGCCTCAGGCTCAGGGCATCAGTTATTTCTATCGCCTTGATCAATTGCTGATAGAAGCCAAGACGGATGAGGGGGCAAAGTTTTATCAGGCCGATGGCAGCCCTGTTGAAGCTTTGTCAGAGGATCAGGCTCGAGCTCTGGTGGAGCAGAATACAACCCTTGCTGTTGGGACTGTTAGTCAGATTACCCAGGCAGAAGCTGGTGCAGAATATCGCGGCAGAGCCCTTCCTCTTTATAGGGTAGAGGCTAGTGCTGGTGACGAGTTGGTCAATGTGTATGTAAACCCCTATTCAGGGAAAATCGTTGCGGTGCGCTCGGACGCCTGGCGCACCTGGGATTTTCTGTGGGGCCTGCATATTATGGATTGGAACGAGAGAGATGACTTTGGTAATGTATTTATTCGTTTCTTCTCTATTCTGGCCCTAATCAGTTCGTTATCCGGCATCCTTTTATATTTCAAGATTCGTCGGCGCTAGTTACCCTAGGGTCGCAACTCCTGCTGCTGTTCAAGAATATTCTCGCTGTAAAAAGGCGGTATTGGCATTGACTGCCGGGTTTTAGGATCCACAAATACCTGGGTTAATCCGCCTTTGGCTAACAGGGTCCCGTCGGCATTATTATATAGTTCAAACACCGCGTCGGCGCTGGATTTACCCAAGCGGCCGTATCCCGCATAGACTGCAATCTCAGAGTCTCCTGCAATTTCATTGAGATAGTCGCAGTGAATATTCACGGTAAATATCAAACAGGGCGCGGAGAGAGGATCCATAATACTCAGGCCCAGTTGCTCCATATAGGCCCCCAGCACCTCATCGCCAAACACTAGGTAGTTGGCAAAGTACAGATGCCCCTGAGCGTCCAGATCGCTGTACCTTACTTTGACAATTTCGCTAAAGGGTAGCTGGCTATTGATTGTGGAACCCAAAATAACAACTCCTGTTATAGTTTGATTTACACCAGTATGATTAATAATATCTGGTCCTAGGCCCGGATAGTACGGCATTATGAATGGGCACCTAAGCCCAAGTAAAGCAGCAGAACAATAAGAAGATTGCCCTATGTCAGCAGCCGCAACGCCTTTCTATACAGTCCATAGTCGACACAGCAGTTTAGTGTTGGACTGCGGCAGCAATGGTCCGGCTATAGTCTACTGGGGGGTGCGCCTAGACCAGGGCACCAGTCCGGAAATGCTGGCACTGCTGGCAACCCAACAAGAGGCGCCGGCCTGCCAACCTCAGGAGGCACCCATTTCCCTGTCACCAGAAATAGGTGCTGGCTTTCAGGGCAATCCGGGCATTCAGGTACATCGAGGGGGCACAGGTTGGGCGGTCAGTGCGCAGATTACCTCAGTAACCCAAGATAGCGATACCCATCTGACTATTGTATCTGTCTGTGAGGGCACTCAGATTCGCGTTACCCATAGAATTGGCCTTGATGCTGACAGCGATCTGTTAACTGCTAGCACAGAGCTGTGCAATCTGGGTGATAGCCGTCTATGGGTAGAGCAATGCAATGCGCCTAGTATCCCTGTGCCTGTGCACTACAATAAAATTCTTGGTTTTCAGGGCCGCTGGGCCAAGGAATTTCAGCTTCAGCCGGTGGACCGATTTATGGGCACCTATCTGCGGGAAAACCGATCTGGGCGAACCTCCCATGATTCATTTCCCGGTGTCATTATTCATACTGAGCAGACCAGCGAGAGTGTCGGCGCTGCCTATGGGCTGCATCTGGGTTGGAGTGGCAATCATCATCTTCGTGTTGAAGAGCAGTTTACCGGTCGTGCCTATGCCCAGTTGGGGGAGCTATTTTTTCCCGGTGAGCTGAGTCTTGAACCCAGCCAATCCTATTGCTCGCCGGTGCTCTATGGCGCCAGTACTAATAATGGATTATCAGAGTTATCCGGCTGCTTTCATCGCTACATCCGCTCCCATCTGACCGCTAGCCGTATGGCGGGTAAGGCCAAGCCGGTGCACTTTAATAGCTGGGAGGCCATGTATTTTGACCTATCGCTGGAACGGCTTCAGGCTCTGGCGGACAGTGCCGCGGAACTGGGTGTAGAGCGTTTTGTGCTGGATGATGGCTGGTTTAAAAACCGCAAATCTGACCGCGCTGGGCTGGGGGACTGGACTGTGGATGAGACAGTTTTTCCCGATGGATTAGGGCCACTAATTGAAACTGTGCAGGCTAGGGGTATGGAGTTTGGCCTGTGGATTGAACCTGAGATGGTAAACCCGGATAGCGATCTCTATCGCGCTCATCCGGACTGGATTTTGAGCACGCCACCAGCCCCATTAATTCTATCGAGAAATCAGCTGGTGCTGGATTTAACCAGAGCAGAGGTTCAGGACTATCTGTTTAACTGCATTGATGGGCTGCTGAGCCAGTACCCCATTGCCTACTTAAAATGGGATATGAATCGGACGATTAATCAGCCCGGCAATACCGAGGGGCGAGCGGTGACTCATTACCAGACACTGTCCCTTTATCAGTTGCTTGATCGTGTTCGCGCGGCCCATCCACTGGTTGAAATTGAGAGCTGCTCCTCTGGGGGTGGCCGCGCTGACTTTGGTATTTTAGCTTATACGGATCGTATCTGGCCCTCGGATAGCAATGATGCATTGGATCGACTGGCCATTCAAAAAGGCTTTTCAATGTTTTTCCCGGCAGAATTTATGGGTGCCCATGTGGGGCCCAAAGATTGTCATATCACTGGGCGCAGTATCAGCATGGCTACTAGAGCCGGGGTGGCACTGTTTGGGGATATGGGTATTGAGGCCAACTTACTGGATATGGATAAGGACGAAAAAGCCGAATTAACCGCCGCTGTGGCACTGCATAAGCAGCACCGTCAATTGATTCACAGCGGCGAGTTGGTGCGCTTGGATACTCAGGATTTTGAGAATAGTTTTGGGATAGTTGCCGAGGATAGAGAGGAGGCATTATTTTCCTATACGCTGCTAGCAAGCTCGCCCAATACTCATGCTGGTCGTCTGCATTTTTCTGGGCTGAATCCGGATAGGCTCTATACAGTGGATATTATCTGGCCCCTAAAGCCGAGCAGTTCATCTCCATCCATTCTGGATAGGATAAATGGCGCAGTCATTAGTGGTGATGCCTTAATCCATGCCGGGCTGCAGTTGCCGATTATGCAGCCCGAGACATTATTGGTTTTCCATCTTCAGCAGAATTAGACTGCCTGCAAACCAATAAACTCTGCTTTGTTGCCCAGCACCAACCGGTTAATGGTCAGTGCTAATCCAACACAGATAAAGAAGGTGAAAAACATCATATGAATATAATGCAGCGGCATCCATAGCCAGATAAAACAGGCATACATCAGCACACCAAAGATCACTGCCGCAATAGCCGCACGATAGTCCACATTCTTAAAGAGTAGACCCACAGCAAAGCAGGCCAGTATTGGCATACTAATCAGACCCCAGAGCTCTTGAAGCAGATTAATAATGCTATCCGATTGGGCATAGACCGGCACCATAGCCACGGCGATCAGCACAAACACCCCTGTAGCTATGCCGCTGAGTACCCGCACATTAGGTTTTTCATCAATATAGCGCTCGTGCAGATCACAGACATACATGGCCGCGGAACTATTGACCATACTGTTAAAGGAACTCAGCACTGCGGCTGCAATAGCAGCGGCAAATACTCCAGATAGCCAGCTTGGTAGCAAATCACCCACAATGCGCCCGTAGGCCTGATCGCCAATATCACCGTAGAGTTTAAAGGCAACAATACCTGGGATAACCACCATAGAAGGAATAAAGATCACCCGGATAAAGGCTGCGGCATACACACCTTTCTGAGCCTCTTTTACTGTGGGTGCCGCCATGGCACGCTGGGTAATAGTTTGATTGGTACTCCAGTAAAAAATCTGGATTAGGAACATACCGGTTAATAATGTATGCCAGGGCACTGGCGAGTCGCTATCGCCAATCAGTGTCAGGCGCTCGGCCGGAATACCGCTGAGATCAAAGTCTATAGCCATCAGCGATAACACCACTACTAGAAGCCCCATTAGCAGCACCAGCACACCACCGTAGGTGTCGGACACAGCCACAGCGCGCAACCCACCCAGTACTGAATAGGCCGCGCCCACCAGTGCAAAGGCAATGGCGATGGTTATTAGATCCGCATCAATACCAGTCATGGAGATCATAAATAGCGCGCCGGTATAAATCACCGCAGGCTGAAAGACAAACACATTGATAAACAGGAACATGGTGGAGACCAGCGCCCGCACATGCTTACTGTCATATCGCCGCTCAAGAAGCTCAGTGGTCGTAGTGCAATTATTACGGTAGTACACCGGAAGAAAAACCTTAGCCAATACCATCAGGCCTACAAAGCCTGCCAGCTCCCAAAGAGCTAGCAACAGCATTTGATTGCCATTCATGCCCACCAGCTGGTCGGTACTGAGGTTGGTCAGAGTAATGGAGCCTGCGACAAACACCCAGGTCAGGCCGCCGCCGGCGAGAAAGTACTCTTTGTTGGAGTCTGTTGAATGTCGATTTTCACCGCGACATTTAATGTAGGTGATCAGTGCAATAGCACCTAGGACAAAACAGAATACGGCTAGTTGAATGGCTTGCTCGCTCAAGGGAGACTCCTATTTATTATTGTTAGTATTTTGGGTCAGTTAGCAGTGGCCATTTAGCTGCGCCACAGGGTTACTCCATGGGGCTCAATAATAGCATTGCCCAATATAAGCTCAGCCTCTTTATCCAGAGGTATTGTTTGGGGCTCAGCTGAGTAGTTAAAGGCAAACAGCAAATCGCCTCTCTGGCTGACTCGGATATCGGCGCCAAATCTATAGGTTTGGATATTCGCTTGCTGGCAATACTGCTGGAAAAAATCCAATAAAAATTCTCGATTGGTCAATGTGCCAATATAGGTGGAGCGACCCTGACGCACCACAGCGGGCTCGCCGTTATCATAGCGGGCCAAGATCTCTGACTCTCCGGCATCGATTTGCTCGCACCAGCTGCCGCTCTGGTATTGCTGATTATTCCAGCACAGCCCTTCCATACAGTCGGCACGCAGAGTTTCCACCGATAGCACACGAATGGGAATTAGCTGTTGCAATAACCCAGGTGGCAATGTGGCGGGATAGCCAAACTCTGAGGTTTTGGCACCAGCTCTGGGGCCAAAAATAAATTGGGCGCTACTGGCTTGGCATTTATCGACAAAGGCCTGATCCACCATAGGTAGGCTGGGAGCAATAATTAATGAGTAGGGCCCGAAGTCAGAATCCACAGAGATAAAGTCTATATTGATCCCTAGTTCCCGCAGTGCACTGTAGTAGGACAGCTGCACCTGATTAAACTCATAGGCCTCTCCCTGCTTTTCTATATCGCTGACCCAGAGTCCCTCGGCACCGGTAATAATGGCCACAGAAGCCGGCTGTAAAGGCTGGTTAGCAATATCCAGTGCCGCCACTTCGGCCATGGCCTGCTCGGCTTCTGACCAGGCTTCAGTTTTGGAGTTATCTGGACGTAGTAGGCCTGCATGCATCTGCTCCTGGGCAAAGGGTGCCTGACGCCAGCGGAAGTAACAGACGCAATCGGCACCATGGGCAAAGGCTTCCAAGGTCCAAAAGCGAATCATGCCCGGGGCGGGGCGCGGGTTACTATTGGCCCAGTTTAC
>Ga0208660_1000963_pt1 | contig 11613 bp, 10 predicted proteins | sample DEB08_DNA_13_FD_184527 | JGI IMG/M metagenome (GOLD analysis project Ga0208660, IMG submission 184527) | Aqueous microbial communities from the Delaware River and Bay under freshwater to marine salinity gradient to study organic matter... | ecosystem: Environmental > Aquatic > Marine > Coastal ... | reverse complement strand
CGCCGCTGGCCTTCATTTTGTCGATGAACCGCAACAACGCGTCAGACTTGAAAAACGATCCGTCCTCAATCGACAACTCGATCTGGCCCAAATCCATCGCCACGATCCGTCCAGCGCCAATATTCGTGTGCCCGACCTCGGAATTACCCATCTGCCCTCCAGGCAAGCCGGCATCATGCCCATGCGTCAAAAGCTTTGCATGCGGGCCTTGCATGATACCATCGAAATTAGGTGTATGCGCTTGTTTCGGCGCATTGCCTTCGACCGCGTCACGCAGCCCCCAACCATCCAAAATACACAGAACAACAGGTTTTGGCACAGACATTGCAAGCTCCTTCAGGTCTTCGCATTCTATTTAACGCAACAGTGCAAGCAGGGAAATACACCCCCCTCGCTTTGTCTGAAATACTCCCGCCGGAGGCATCCTTAGGTGCGGTGATAAGGACCACCAGCGAGGATAGATGCCGCGCGGTATAGCTGTTCTGCCAACATCACACGCACAAGCATATGTGGCCAAACCATTTTGCCAAAGCTCAGGGACGTATCGGCGGTTTCGCGCAACGCAGGGTCAATTCCATCCGCGCCACCGATCACAAAGCTGACGTCTTGGCGACCTTGATCGCGCCATGTACCCAAAAGGCGGGCAAAATCAGGCGAGCTCATCACACGGCCGCGTTCGTCGAGTGTGCAGACCAATGCGCCATCAGGAATTGCGCGCTGCAACAACGCAGCTTCTGCGAGCATACCGCCGCCCTTTTTGTCTTCAACTTCGATAAGTTGCGCCGGACCAAGGGCCAAAGCCCGCCCGGTTCGGTCGAACCGGGTCAGGTAGTCCTTATAAAGGTCGCGCTCGGGCCCATTGCGTAATCGGCCCACAGCGCAGATTTGGACGCGCATCAGACGGCAGCGGCTGACCCGGGCTGCCACATCTTTTCAAGCTGATAGAACTCGCGGACTTCCGGACGGAAGACATGCACGATGATATCGCCTGTATCGACCAGCACCCAATCACCGGAATCTTTACCTTCGGTTTTCGAGACGATCCCGAATTCATGCTTGATACGCTCGGCCAGCTTTTCAGCAATACCAACCACCTGACGCGTAGAGCGACCCGAAGCGATGATCATATAGTCGCCCATCTCGGATTTGCCGCGCAGATTGATCTGCACGATGTCTTCAGCTTTATCGTCATCAAGTGATTTAAGAACAGCCGCCAAAAGGCTTTCGCTGGTCGCGGTTTTCAGAGCACTCATTGCGAGGGCTCCGGCGTTGGCTGATCCATCAGCCAGTGTGGAAAGAGACAGTTCATTGTCCTCCTTAATATGCGCCGTCAGAACCCCGGCGCAGGGCCTGATACTAAGATTAACAATGGCGCAGGTGTTTTTCAACAATTCGCTGAAACAAGGCTGTGCATGTCGCGGATTTACCCGCCACTTGCAAGCGGCGAAAATCAACCCGGCATATAAGCGGTGCGTAAGGGTAACAGTATTCTACTGCCGGGGATCAATGAACGCCTTGCCATCAGGCTGCGCCAAGATCTCGGGCAGCATCGTCATCGCCTTGGAGATTGGCACGATCCCGGCCACATCCGTCGTCCATGCCTTGCTCACAAAGCGTTCTTGGATCTCCATGAAAGCTTGCGGAATGCGTGCGGGATCCATTTGTTTCATCCAACGCGTCAGCCAGAAACCTTCGATCTGTTTGCCTTGGAAAATCAGCTGGCCCAGTTTTGTCAGCGCGGGCGCATCGGTCGACAGCTTGCCGTAATTCACCCAGCGCGCATTGTTAGGCATCGCGAAAAACACATCCGCTGTGAACTGATCGCCAACAGCGTCCAACAATATCCGCGGCTTGAATGCTGTGATCGCCGCTTCTGCTTGTGCTTGTGCGTCGGGTGCGCTGGAGACAATCACCTCGGCAGCGCCCAGCGCTTTGAGGGCCGCCGCTTGGTCAGCACGTCGCACGATCGCAATCGGCTTGATCCCATGATCACGGCCAAGCGCGATCAATAGCTTGCCCAACTGCGACCCAGCTGCGTTCAGAATGAAACCGTCAGCGCCGCTTTCTTTAACTATATCAAACATAGCTATCGCCGTCAGCGGGTTCACCAATTGCCCAGCGGCATCTACATCCGCCAGATCAGGGCGACATGGCACCAGGTTACTGATGTCGGTCAACGCATATTCCGCCCACGTCCCTGACGCTGTCGCGAAAAAGCTGACACGCTGGCCGACAAGCGGCGTATCGCCTGCGACAACTTCTCCGACAGCCTCAAAGCCCGCGGGCACACCTGACACGCGCGGTTGCCCATATTCGCCTTTGATAAAGTGGATGTCCGATGGGTTCACGGCGGCTAAATGGACTTTGATCAAGGCCTGCCCTGCTGCGGGTGTTGGCACCGCAATACTTTGATGCGCCACAAAAGGCACAAGATCGGTGATATCGGGTCCTGTCTGCGTACCGGCAAAACCGTTCTGCAATTGCACGAGGGCGTTCATCATTTTGGCTTGCGTCATAGTGCGCTCCTAAAGATCAAAAGTTGCAAAAACCGGCGCATGATCGCTGGGCTTTTCCCAACCACGCGCATCGCGCACCACCCGCGATCCGTGGGCTGCGTTTTTGATGTCAGGTGTTGCCCAGATGTGATCAAGGCGGCGACCTTTGTCAGCCGTGTCCCATTCTTTGGCGCGATATGACCACCAGCTATATAGTAAGCCTTCGGGGATATCGGCGCGCGTCACATCCGACCAATCACCTGCCGCCATTACGTCAGCAAAGTGTTCTACCTCGATCGGTGTATGACTGACGACCTTAAGCAGTTTCTTGTGATCCCACACATCATCTTCGCGCGGTGCGATGTTCAAATCACCCACAAGGATCGCCTTTTGCGGCTTATCCTTGCGAAAGGCGTCGCGCATATCAGTGAGGTAATCCAGTTTTTGACCAAATTTTTCATTCACTGTCCGGTCCGCCACATCGCCACCTGCAGGGACGTAGTGGTTATGGATCGTCACGCCGTTTTCCAGCTTGCCCGCGATGTGCCGTGCGTGGCCGAGGTTTGCGAAATCCTCTGCACCTGCCTCGACCATCGGGATTTTCGAGAAAATCGCGACGCCGTTATATCCCTTTTGCCCACGCGCAACCATGTGGGTGTAGCCAAGCGACTGGAATTGTTCGAGCGGGATCAGATCGACAGGGCTTTTGCATTCTTGCAGGCACAGCACATCTGGTGCTTCGTCACGCATCAGGCGGGCCACAATATTTTCACGCAGACGGACAGAGTTGATGTTCCAAGTGGCAAGGGTAAACGACATTATGAGGACCTCAGGTTATAGGATGCGTCAAGCAAGGTGGACGTGGGGCGCATATAGCCGGTGACAAAGTCACGACGGTTCTTGATGGCAGGATTCATTCGCAAAACGGCCTCTGGGTGTTTGGGGTCCAACAGGCCAAGCCGCACCAAAAGGGCAGCTATCACGCAGTTCTGCGCTGGATTGACACCATCCATCATCTTCAGCGCAATGCCGATGCGCTTTTCAGGCACGATTGCGACAAACACACCGTCAGCGCCGGTTTTGATCGCGATCTTATTGCCTGTCGCACGCATCAATCCAGTGCAAGTGCGGCCTTCGCCCGCGACATATTCAGGGCAAGCTATCATGGCTTTGGTCAGGCGCGCCGCAGCCTTGCTGCGGGTGTCGTTACGGTCATGGGCTGTGGCATAATACGACATCGCGCGGCCCAACCCATGTAGGGTGCAGGCGTGATTAGGGGCAGAGCAACCGTCAATCCCGTACATCGGGCTGGTTTCGCCTGTCACATCCTCGAACGCAGCTTTGATGACCTTTTGCACGGGGTGGTCGATCAATTCATAATCCGCATCGCCGCCAAGATGTTGCGACAGGGTCAGAAAGCCCGCGTGCTTGCCCGAACATTCGTTATGGATTTGGCAGGGTTCCTGATGAGCGCGGATCAATGCATAGCGCGCATCCTGATCCATTGGCATCGCTGGACCGCACCGGAAATCGCTATCAGACAGTCCAAGATCTTTAAGCCAGTCACTGACTAAATCCGTATGGATCGCTGCCGCATTATGCGAAGAAGAGGCCAGCGCAAGATGCCGGTCGGTCAGTCGATCCGCCGCACCGCTTTCCACTAAAGGCAAGGCTTGGAGCATTTTGCATGACGATCGCGGATAAATCAGTAGGTCAGGATCACCCCAGCTTTCGATGATTTGGCCGGTATCATCACACACAACTGCGTGACCTTGATGGATGTTTTCTAAGAGGCCACCGCGCCAAACTTCAACCATATCTACCGGATTCGCCATTTTTTTGCCTTCTTACATTGTCAAAGTGGCATGCGATAACACGCCCACAGCCGTTTTGAGGGCTTTCCCCCCCGCGCGATTATTTGCTAAGGGTGGGATATCGAGTTGAACAATACCTCGCCAGTCCCAAAGATGCCACAAGATGCATCGCGGATCGGATGAGGTTTCCAGAGGCACGGACAGCTTGGAGGCTGTGAGATGATTTTGAATTTTCCACGTATGATTGGCGTTGCGGCGGCAATGTTTTTGGCGACCACCGCTATGGCGCAAGAAGCCAGCAGCAACCGCGTTTCTGCCAGCACAGACTGGAGCGTTTTTGTTGAAAGCGACCCAAGTGAATGCTGGGCCGTCTCTGCGCCCAAAGAAACGCTGAACACGCGGGACGGCAACACTGTTGACGTGCGCCGTGGTGATATCCGGCTTATCGTGTTTTACCGTCCCGGCGAAAACGTGAATGGGCAGGTGATGTTTACAGGCGGCTATCCTTTTGCTCCGGATTCGACCGTTAGTGTCCAAATCGGCGATGCGAGCTTTCAGATGTTCACCCAAGGTGAAACCGCATGGCCTGCTAGCCCAGAAGAAGATGCAAATTTTGTGGCCGCTATGAAGCGCGGTGCGAATGCCGTTCTGACGGCGCGCTCTGGTCGTGGCACGCAGACCCAAGACACATTTAGCCTGCTGGGCTTCACCGCAGCCGTTGATGAGGCCGCCAGCCGCTGCGCGGGTTGATCAAATTCTAACGAATTTAATCATGCCTCCGGCGGGGATATTTATGCTCTGAAGAAGTAATGGAGGCGGCTTTCTTGTGAAGGCCGCCTCTTTCTCTTATATGCAGGGCTAATCCTGAATTGAGAGTATGCAAATGGACGTCAAAGCCCCCATCACGCAAGACGTGCTGACCATCCCGCGCAAAGCGCCCGAGGGTCCACAAAACCTGATTGGCTTGTCGCGCGACCAGATGCGTGATGCGTTGATTGCTGTTGGTACACCTGAAAAGCAGGCGAAAATGCGGGTCGGCCAGATCTGGCAGTGGCTGTATCACTGGGGCACGCGTGATTTTGCGTTGATGACCAATTTGGCCAAAGACTATCGCACGATGCTGGCTGAGAATTTCGTGATAGCCTTGCCAGAGGTTGTCACCCGTCAAGTATCCGACGATGGCACCCGCAAGTATCTGGTGCGTATTGCGGGCGGTCACGAGGTCGAGGTGGTTTATATCCCCGAGACCGATCGCGGCACGCTTTGTATTTCCAGCCAAGTTGGCTGCACGCTGACCTGTTCTTTCTGCCACACGGGCACGCAAAAGCTGGTGCGCAATCTAACCACCGCCGAGATTGTTGGTCAGATTATGATCGCCCGCGATGATCTGGGCGAATGGCCAGAACAAGGCGCGCCAAAGAACGAGACGCGTTTGCTGTCCAATATCGTTCTGATGGGCATGGGCGAGCCGCTTTATAACTTTGAAAACGTGCGCGACGCTATGAAAATCGCTATGGACCCCGAAGGCCTTACCCTGTCACGCCGCCGGATTACCCTGTCGACATCTGGCGTCGTCCCAGAGATTGCGCGCACAGCCCAAGAAATTGGCTGCATGTTGGCGATCTCTTTCCACGGAACCACAGACGAAATCCGTGACCGCCTTGTGCCGATCAACAAGCGGTGGCCATTGGCCGATTTGCTCGCCGTTTTGCGCGACTATCCCAAGGTTTCAAATTCAGAGCGGATCACCTTTGAGTATGTGATGCTTGACGGCGTGAATGACACGGACGAAGACGCGCATCGTCTGATTAAGCTGATCGAAGGCATCCCAGCCAAGATCAACCTGATCCCGTTCAACGAATGGCCTGGTGCGCCATACAAGCGGTCGTCGAATAACCGTATCCGCAAATTTGCCGACATCATTTACAAAGCAGGCTATGCGTCACCAATCCGCACCCCGCGCGGCGAGGATATTATGGCCGCCTGTGGCCAGCTAAAGTCCGCGACAGAGCGTTCTCGCAAATCCAAAGCACAGATCGCTGCAGAAGCAGGGCTCTAGGCTAGTAGCGCCCGCGCTTCATCTGGTGACAGTGCGGCGGGGCGTTCGCAGGTTGTGCTAAGGTCGATAAACCGTCGTTCCTCGCCTGCCCGCAGGATGCTCGTCATCACATCAACCGCATGAACGGCTAGATCGATGCTGCACCTGTGCGCGCGCCCTTCGGCGATTGCGGTTGCCATATCGGCAAGGCCTGCGCAGCGGTAGTTAGCAAGGTCATCCTGATTGGCCACGCCAAAGGGGTGATCCCATGCAGGCAGCGCTGTGATGTCCGCGCCTTCGATGCTTTTCTCGACCACGCCACCAAAGAAATTCGGGTCTGGGACGAATAGCGATCCGGTTTCGCCGTACAGTTCCATATTCGCGTGGCCGTGCTTCCAGACATCCCAGCTGGTCCCAAGGGTCACGGTTGCGCCGTTCGCGAAATCAAGCAGCGCGTGGATGTTCGTGAGTGTGTTGACGGGGACGGTTTCGCCTTTGCGGGGGCCGATGCCGATTGTGCGTTCGGCAAAGGTTGCTGTTGCCAAGGCCGCTACGGATCTCACAGGCCCTAGGAGCTGGATCAGGTTCGTCACGTAATAGGGGCCGATGTCCAGCACAGGACCAGCGCCAGGTTGAAAGAAGAAGTCGGGGTTTGGGTGCCATGCTTCCATGCCGTGGCCCATGACGTGACAGGTCCCACCAATGATCCGACCCACGTCGCCCGCATCAATCGCAGCGCGCGCTTGTTGATGTGCGCCGCCGAGAAACGTATCAGGAGCAGAGCCGATCAAAAGTCCCTTAGATGCTGCCAATTCGCGCAGTTCTTCGCCCTCTTGCAGGGTCAACACCAGCGGCTTTTCAGAATAAGCGTGTTTACCTGCTTCTAAAATCCGTTTTGTCACTTCGAAATGCACCGCCGGGATGGTCAGGTTCACGATCACATCAACGTCAGGCGCTTTCAACAGATCATCGACCGTATCGGCGCGCACGCCGTATTCCGCTGCGCGTGCGTGCGCCGCGTCCATGTTGATGTCAGCCACCGCAACAGGATTGAGTGCTTTAAAAAGTGGGGCCAGCCCCAGATAGGAAGTCGCAATATAACCGCATCCGATGATGCCAACGCCAAGCTGTGTCATGGTATTTTCCTTTAGAAATTCTGAACCGACGCAAGGCTGCGTGCGGCAAAACGTTGCTCGTCTGAAGGGTGGTCATGTTCGACCACATAGTGATCGACGCCTGCTGCTTGCAGCGCGCTGTGGATCGATCCCCAGTCCATAATTCCATGACCGACATCGGCCCAACCATCTTCGTCCGCGCATGTGCCTTCGGGGGCAATGTCCTTGATGTGCGCAGTTGTAATTCGGCCTGCGTATTTCTCAATCCATTCGCGGGGATCAAAACCTGCCCTACGGACCCATCCCAGATCAAGCTCTAGCATGATGTCATCACCGCCTGCGATAATCAGATCAAGTGGTGTGTCGCCTTGCGGGGTCGGGGCGCATTCAAAATCATGGTTATGCCAGCCAAAAATCAGGCCTGCGTCCTGCAGCGGTTTACCTGCCGCAGCCAACCGTTTGCCAAATGCAGTCCATTCGGCAGAACTGGTGGGGCGTTCTTCAGCAGTAAGATACGGCGCAAAAATCTTTTCCAGCCCCAAACGGTGCGCAATGGCAATCGTGCCTACAGGATCGTTTTCGATGTCATCAAGCGCCACATGCCCACTGCGCATCAGCAGGCCGCTCGCCTCCAGACCCGCCTTGAGCGTGTCGACATCATCCAGCAATGCGCCATAGCCTTCAACCTCGGTATAGCCGGTTGCGGCCAGCATTTGCAGGGTTTCCACCAAGGGCAGATGGTTGCGGGAACAATAAAGCTGATAGGAAATCCGGGGCATTTGGCGGCCTTTCTATGCGTAAGTAGCGCTGTGCAGATCGCGCAGCGTGAATGTTGGGGTGTCGTCGGGATTGGTCGGTGAAAATGTAATAGAGACCTGTTGGTCTGGCAAAAGCGTGATTGCGTTCTGGTCAAAGCGACCAAAAACATCAGCCTCGACCGCCACAAAAAGCGCAAGTGAGGTAGCGCTTAGCGTGATCTGATTGCCGTTGATGTCGGCGGCTAGGCCGCTGGGCTGTAGATCGTAGTTTTTGTAGGGAAGCGGCGCGAAAGTGTCCGATCCGCTGTTCCCGTTCGTGGCAGACCACGTAAAATGCAGCATTTCGTCAACGGCCAGTTTAGATTGCTCAATGTTCAGGACATTTATGGCGGCGGCTCCGACTGATGCAGTCGCAGTACCAAGATCACGTAATCTCCCGCGCATATCCACCGCAAAAGCCTTAGCGGTGACATCGCAGACCTCTGGATCGTCATTGATCGCACGCAATTCAATTTGGCCATCTTTCGGTACTGCAGTCACCAAAACAGGCGCGTAGAAATCCCGCGCCATGTGGTGCAGCAACTTCCAATCGCCGCCATGGTTCAGCGACGCCCACGAACAAACGGGCCATGTATCATTGAGCTGCCAAATCAGGGTGCCCATGCAATGCGGTTTCAGGCTGCGCCAATGGGTGACAGCAGTCTTGATCGCGATGCCTTGCTGGACCTGCGATAGGTAAACAAAGTCGTCGAAATGCTTGGGCCAGCGAAAATAACGAAACATCGTCTCGGCGATGCGGGCGTTGCCGCCTGCGTTTTTTTGATGCGCCTCTAGAACCGGTGCCGCGATGTTGTGATCGGGGCTGTCTGCGAACTGCCGGATCGACGTCATTGAGGGGTAGCTTTGAAATCCGAACTCGGAACAAAAGCGCGGGGCCACATCGCGGTAGTGATCAAAGTCGCGGCCTTCATGCCAGACCGACCAGAAATGCATATCGCCAGACCCGTCGTCGTGCCACGCGTCGTTGAAATTCAACGGACCCGGTGACGGTGAGGATGGCCACCAGATTGCATCGGGGTCAGCCGCTTTGAGCGCCCTTTCGACCGTATGGTTCAGGCGGTCATAGTTCACCAGATAGCGGTCACGGTCAGCGCGGGTTTCTTTGAACCACGTCAGTGCGCCGATCAATTCATTGTCCCCGCACCACAGCGCCAAACAAGCGTGATGCTGCAAGCGCTGGACGTTTTCAGTGACTTCAATGCGAACGTTTTCAAGATATTCCGCATCAGAAGGGTAAGTATTGCAGGCGAACATAAAGTCCTGCCACACCATCAAACCCATCTCGTCGCACAGGTCATAGAACCAATCCGCCTCATAGCGGCCACCGCCCCAGATACGGATCATGTTCATGTTGGCATCGACGGCGGACTGCAAAAGTTCATGGGTTTTTGCGGGGGTGATTTGCCCGGCAAGTGCATCAGCAGGGATCCAGTTGGCCCCCTTGGCAAAGACATCGCGACCATTGACGCGGAATTTGAAACCAAGGCCCGCTTCGTCTTTTTCGGTGATCAGTTCCATTCTGCGCACACCGATGCGGCGCGTGGCCATTACCGATGCAAAAGACACTTCAAGGTCGTAGAGCGGTTGATCGCCTTGGCCTGCGGGCCACCAGATTTGCGGGCTTTGGATCGTAGCGGTGAGCATGCAGCGACCTTGCACAACTTGCGCAGTGACGGTTTGCCCGTCAATTGACGCCGTGACAGGGCCTTCGTAGTTGCTAATTGCCAGGTTGATCGTCAGGTCGACTTTGTCATCTGTGTGGTTTTGATCAACCGTCAGATAATCCAAGCGTGGCGCTGTTCTGGGCTCTATCGCGAGCGTCCCATAAATCCCGAAAGGCGCCAGCGCGATGTTCCAGTCCCAGCCGTAATCACACTGTGGTTTGCGCAACAGGTTGACGTTCGGGATCGGGTTATTGCCCTCTTGATATGGCAGATAGAACGGCTGCGCGTCCTGCAGCTTGGCCGCATGCGCGATGGAGTTCTTAAACGTCACACTGATGTGGTTTTCGCCAACAAGCGCCACATCCGCAAGGTTCACCCGAAAATCGCGAAAAGCGTTGTCGCAGAGCAGAATGATCTGCCCATTCACGGCAACTTCGACGATTGTATCGACACCGGACAGGACCAAATCGACATCTGCCTTGGTCAGATGAAACGTGCGGGTTGCGGTCCAATCACGTTCCGCGATCCAGCGCAGATCATACTCGTTCCGGCCCCAATATGGATCGGGGATCAGGCCTGCGTCATGCAAGGCGCTAATGCCATCTGTTGGCAGGTTCATGACGCAAGCGTAGTCACCACTGTTATCGGACAAGGACCATTCGCCCGCCAAGTTCAATGACGTCACAGACGGTCCTCGGTCTTTTTGTCAAACAAAGAGGCGCGGGACGGGTCGACGCCGATTTCGATGGCTTGACCGGCCTTAACGATAGCTTGCCCATCCATGCGAATGCGGAAACTGTGCTGACCCAGCTTGGCATAGACCAAGGTGTCGGACCCCATCGGTTCGACCAGATCGACTTCGACGGTGAATTGCAGCGGCGCGTTCTTGACCAACTCTCCTGTGACCACATGCTCTGGCCGGATGCCGATCATTGCAGGGCGGTCGGCTGTCTGTGGCTCGGCGAATTCATAGCCCACCATCGGCATCACCATATCGTCGACTTTGAAGCTGCCGCCTTCCAAATGCCCCTCAAGGAAATTCATCGACGGGCTGCCGATAAAGTCGGCCACATAAAGGTTGCGCGGCTTGTTATAAATCTCGTCCGGGCTGCCCAATTGCATGATCGCCCCACCTTTCATCACCGCAATCCGGTCGGCCAACGTCATCGCCTCTACCTGATCATGGGTCACATAGATCATCGTGTTCTTCAACTGGTTGTGCAGGCGTTTTAGCTCTACCCGCAGATCAACACGCAGCTTGGCATCTAGGTTGGACAGCGGCTCGTCGAACAAAAACACATCAACGTCCCGCACCAAGGCACGACCGATCGCGACGCGCTGGCGCTGACCACCGGACAAAGCACCCGGTTTGCGGTCCAAAAGCGGGCCGATTTGCAGGATGTCAGCGGCGCGCGCAACGCGCTTTTCGATCTCGTCCTTGGGCAGTTTTGCATTCTTCAGACCAAATGAAAGGTTCCCCTTTACCGTCATCTGCGGGTAAAGCGCGTAGGATTGGAACACCATGCCAATGCCCCGCTCTGACGGTTCTTCCCAAGTGACGTTCTTGCCTTTGATGTGGATTTGGCCATCGGTCACTTCGAGCAGGCCCGCGATGCAGTTCAGCAAAGTAGATTTGCCGCACCCTGATGAGCCGAGAAGCACCAGAAAT
>Ga0208660_1000941_pt1 | contig 11780 bp, 16 predicted proteins | sample DEB08_DNA_13_FD_184527 | JGI IMG/M metagenome (GOLD analysis project Ga0208660, IMG submission 184527) | Aqueous microbial communities from the Delaware River and Bay under freshwater to marine salinity gradient to study organic matter... | ecosystem: Environmental > Aquatic > Marine > Coastal ... | reverse complement strand
AGCGTACAGTCACTAAGTTTGATAAGAATAAGAAGTCTATTGAATTGGTGCCAAAGAATAGTAACCAAGAGTTCTACATTAAGTCACTACGTTCTAGTGATCAAGTTGTAGTATTCGGACCAGCAGGAACAGGTAAGACCTATGTAGTAGCCACTGAGGCAGCTTCTCTGTACCATACTAAGGCTATCAACCGTATTATCATCACTAGACCCCATGTAGCTGTGGGTGAGAAACTCGGCTATCTACCGGGTACCCTAGAAGAGAAGTGTGCACCTTGGGCCTTACCTGTCATTGATGTACTAGAGAAGCACTTAGGTAATGGTGTAGTTGAGACAGGCCTAAAGAATGGCAACATTGAGACTGCCCCTCTAGCTCTTATGCGTGGTCGTAGTTTTGATAATGCTTTTGTCATTGTAGATGAGGCACAGAACATCACACTACAGGAACTTAAGATGGTTCTTACTCGTATAGGTGAAGGGTCTAAGCTGGTTCTTAATGGTGATGTTCAGCAGTCGGATCTTAAGGAAGGTGACGGGTTGACTAAGATTATTCACTTGATTAAGAAGCACTGCCTTGATATTCCTATTGTAGAGTTTGGTATTGAGGATATTGTACGCTCTGGTATTACTAAAGAGTGGGTAAAAGTATTCACTAAGGAAGGTGTTTGATATGAGTGTCCATAACCCGAAAGAGAGAAGTGAAGAGTTTTTAGCAGAAGTAAGATACAAGTGGCGTCTTAATGATCTAGGCCAGTTGGTGGTAAATAATAAGTACCCCAAGTCTGGTGAGGTTGGTAGTGTATTTAACGGTTCACTCAGTAGTGGGTATCGTATCGCGCGGGTAAAAAGGGTCTTTCCTAGACTACACCATATTGTTTGGTACCTAAACACGGGAGAGTGGCCTAAACAACCCTTAGATCACATTGACGGGGATAAGGGTAATAACCATTCAGACAACCTTAGACTTAGCACTCACAAGGAAAATTCTAGATCTTATAGGAGGATTTCAGAAAATGCAAGTAGTAAGTGGCGCGGCGTTAGTTTGACAAAAAATCGCATTAAGTGGTGTAGTTCGATCTGGGTGGGCGGCAAACGTACACATTTAGGTTTGTTCACCTGTGAAAAAGAAGCAGCCCTAGCCTATAACTACGCAGCGCTTAAAGACGGGTACTCACCAGAAGCATTTAACCAAGTGTTCGCAGAAGATGAGGTCACATAGTATGCCATCAGATGATAGTGAAGATATTTATGGGGAAATCGACCCTTGGGACTTGTTTGCTAGCAGTTTAGCATTAGGTATAGTCTCAGGGATTAGCTGGGAAGAGTTATGGTTCGCTATCAGTCTAGCCAATGATGGTGATGAGTTTGATATGGCTATCTGGTCTACCTGTGAACTTAAGAGTATAGTAGAGGATCACTACAATGGAAGAACATGATTTTGGATCGTGGCGACCCGGACCTGTACCTGCACATAGGCATAGTAACGGAGGTGGTTGGGTTGCTGATACGGCTACTGTAGCAGAGACTGCTTATGTTGGAGAGGGTGCTGAGGTCTTTGGGGCTGCTGAGGTCTTTGGGGCTGCTCAGGTCTATGGGTATGCTCAGGTCTATGGGGATGCTCAGGTCTATGAGAATGCTCAGGTCTATGAGAATGCTGAGGTCTATGGGGCTGCTCAGGTCTATGGGGATGCTCAGGTCTATGAGAATGCTGAGGTCTATGGGGATGCTCAGGTCTATGGGGCTGCTGAGGTCTATGGGGATACTAGGGTCTATGGGGATACTAGGGTCTATGGGGATAAGGAAGTTGAAAAGGTTGAGAAACAAGATAACGTAAACAACCCCTCACATTACGGACAGGGGAATATTGAGGCTATTGAGTACATTGAAGACTTCCTTAATGAAGAGGAATACATTGGGTACCTACGTGGGAATATAGCTAAGTATATGCACCGCTTTCGATACAAGAATGGAGTAGAGGATCTAAAGAAAGCACAGTGGTACCTTAACAGACTAATCGAAGCACAAGAGAAGGAGAACTAATATGTTCACAGCAGCACTTATTATCTGTAGTATGACTGACATTACAAATTGCCAAGGCTTGAGTTCACAAAGTATCTACACTAGCTTGGAGGTGTGTGAAGCAAAAGAGGTAGAGGCAGAAGACTATTTTAATTCGCAAGGGGTTGTCGTTATGGCATACCGTTGCATCAACTGGGGGGAGCCTGTATGATAGCTTGGGGGACTATCCTAGATATTGCTATTATTGGTTTACTCTTAGTGGATATTGTTCTGTATAGTATGCTACGAAAGAGTGCCTCTGACCTATCTATTGTGGTAGGATACATCTACAACTACCTTAGACAAAAAGACGACAAGTTTTAAACAGCAAAAGACCCCCAATGGAATTAACCATGGGGGTCTTTTTGTATCTATACGTATGTTATGCACAACCAGCGTCGAAGCCTTTAACCACTACAAACCACTTGTTAATGACTTGTGGTGGGGTACTACCCTGATACTCTAAGGTGGTGCTCACAGCCTCGTCTATGGGGGTCTCAAGTACCTCACACAAGGCACTATCCGTAGCGTTACTTTTTGTCCCTGTCCCTAAAGTACTGCAGGCTGTCAGTAGCATCATTAGGGTTAGCGTTAGGAGTAGCTTTAATGGCATCCCTGATAACCTTCCTTTTTGTATTCTGTAGTTCCTGTAGTTCCAGTTGGATCTTGTCTCTTTCTGCTGACTGAATATACTGGATCGTGAAGTATGAAATCAAGCCAACAACCAAAGCAGTTACTACAATAAGAATTACTTTTGATCCAGCAAGTGCTCGTAGTAGTATCATCCAATCTCCATCCTATCCTTACTAAAGTATCCCTCTACAGTTGGCTGTTTAAATCCGAATGCAGCCATAGCGAATACTGTGAAGGGCCACACTACAATAGACAACTCTTCTGTCTGACCATTAAGACCTAAGTAGATTAAACAACCTAGTAGGATCATAGCTACTTCTCTTGTCCATGTCTTTTTAGGTTTAGTCATGGCCTCTCCAATCTAGCAAACACTTTACTAACCCTTTTATCACCACATTGGTGTACAGTACGAATCTCAATAATGTTAAACCCCATTAAGGGGACTGAGATATTAAGTCCTTGTGTACCTGCATCCCTATTGAAGTTCTTACCTAAGTTATTGCCATCTGTATACTCTAGGTACTGAGGTAGGGTGTCTATACCAACTACAGAGAACCTTTGAAGAGTACAGTCACCATTCTTAACAAAAGAATAACTGAGGTCAACTACATCCTCCCTCCAGGCCACCTCAATTTCCTTAACATACTTGTAAGGGTTTGGACCTAAGAAGTCTTGTATGACGGGTATTGTAGTTAGCAGGAGTATAACACCAAGCATGAGGTATGAGACTAGGAAACTCTTATTAAACAAGACTCAACCCCCCACCTACAATAAAGGCCATGAGAGCCACTACCAAACCGGACACAATAAGCCAAGTTAATTTAGTTAGTACACCTTCGATACCACTTAACCTACGTTCTACATTATTACGATGAACTTCATCAACTGCATTCCTCGTTTCTAAATGATTAACCACGCCTTTCACTGCCAGAACCTCTTGCTCGACTTTATCCATCCTAGATAGGACTTTTTCTTTCCAGTAGTCATCAGTCACCGTAATGCCTCCGTGGTAATTCGAAGTGGGGCGCATCAGGGAAAGAGCCTGTGTATTTACTATGCAAGAGTTTAGATGTACCCCTCCACTTACGTAGGTCATTCACTTTCCAGTTGCCACCCCAACGCAATGGGATATTCAGTTCACGAGAGGCCTTAAGGAAGACATCACAGACAGGGTAGAAGTCATCCCAATCCCATGATACAGGGTAGGGTACAATATCGATAGCGTGACCAGTAATGTGCCGAGAGTTCATAGTCTGCGACTTACCCTTAGCAACTAGGTCCCTCTGTCGAGATACTGAGCGTACCCCCTCTAGGATAGAGAAGTCATGTTCTGTGTGCTCAATAACGTAGTTAGCAATAGCTACCAAATCAGGATGGACCCCCTTTAGCTTACCCTTACTCTTATTTGAAAATGAATATTCCATTGTTTATCCTTTAATTATTCTCTGGTTCAGTGGGCCAAACTACATTGTGTGGTGCTCCAGGTTGATCTGTTATATCCCTTAGATCTTGTCTGTATTTTACCCAACTAGGTGTAGATTTTCTTGGGTTATCGGATAACTGAGTCCAGTCACTATTCGCTAGTTTGTAGAACCTATCCTGCCTCAATTTAATCCAAGCAGCCTGTAGATCTTCTTCTGGGTAATCCCCAAACTCCACAGGTAGGATTTCTCCATTTATAACTTTAGAGTTTAGGGTAGGTAGAACCTCAACCTCCAGAACAGCGTAGGTGTCATCCTCGTAGTCGTACATATCCTGATCACTCTGGATTGACCTTAGACTTTTTACTCGACCATCCGATTTTCTGTAAACAACAATATTCATCTCTTAGCTCCAAAAGCTGACAACGTACCATTATCTAGTGTGATGGCACTATTTGTTCCCACCCACCATACGACAATTGTGTGAGTGCCAGCAATTAGATTCCCACTCCAAGCCATGTTGGGCATATCATTAGTTGCATCACCACCCCTTGTCTGTTTAACATCACCATTAACAACAAGTTTTACCGCATGGGCTGAAGACCCAGTGTAACCTTGTGCCCCTGACCACGTTATGAGAACTTCTGCTGCTACATCTAGAGTTAGAACTACAGTTTGCACAGGACCATCAGCAGCACCTCCAGCTTTATTGATGGTGTCAGTTGTTGATACTGGTACAATTACAGCCTCCCCTTTGATTTGGAGAGTGTCAACAGAGGCATCTACGAAAGAAGCATAGTCAATATAGGCATCTGTAATATATGTTCCTGCAGGAAAAGTAACACCATTTACTGTCCTTGGGGAGGTAAAGATTGTGAAAGGTTGATCCCCTGCAGTACCAGAGGAGTTAAATACTGCAAACTGGTCAGCCCTTACGTTGAAAGCGGAACCCCCTATCCCAGACAGAAGCTGGAACCCTGAAATATTCCCATTAAGGTCTACCGTTACACCATACTTACCTTCAAGACCATCAACACTATCCTCAATAATATTAATTGTTGAAATCGTAGCGTACTCACCATCAATTTCAGCGCTAAGTGCACTAACCTGAGAGGCAATAGCCGCCTCACCAGTTGGGTCTAGGGCATCCCAAGGTATTACGGCAGGGCCAATATCTGCAGCAGTAACCTGACGAGAGGTACCCGACACAGGACCAACATAATTAGAGGTATTACCTGAGTAATCTACAGATCTAATCCAGTAGTACCTTGTGGTTAGGGGGGCAAGGTTACCTCTGTTAAAGGAACTACCTGCTGCGTTTGCAATCTTAAGAGCTGACCCAAGACTAGTGGTGGAACCTTCCCATATTTCAGTCTCTTTAAAGTCTAAATCGGCAGGGTTAACCCAAGACAGGTTGATAAATCCCAGATCCCCTTCTGCGGTTAGGCTAGTGGGGTCTGCAGGTGCTATACTATCCCCACCGCCAGTGAGAGTAGTAGTTGCCCACTCACCTTTTATAGAGGATACTGTAACAGCCCTGACCCTAAAGGTGTACTCCACACCATCTACAATAGGAGAGAGTTCTACACTGTACCCTGTAGTAATAGTACTCGCATAGTTTAGGTCCGTGGTTACTTTCCACTCTACTTCATAATGATCTACAAAAGAGCTGGGGGCTTTAGCCCAAGAGAGTACAGCAGTACTTATCGACGTTCCGTCACCAGTAACTCTATTAGCTTCATACACAAAGAGGCTTGAAACAGTAAGACCAGCACTGAAAACAGGTAAAGTAGTGTTATTGCCTATAATATCACTCTCTTCTGCATTCCAATCAAAAGCAGCAGATGAAGTCTCTTGTAGCGTAAGTGTTACACGTAAGTCGCCCGCGTCTTGACTTGAATGGAAATCCCAAGCCAGAACCTCAAACTCTTTAGCGTCCCAACCATAGCGAGTGTTAGTGAATGCAATAATATCCCCAACCTGAACATCGAAAGCATTAACCCCAAACTCTGCAGTAAAGGACATTTGCTCACGACCACGGAACAGAGTTAACTTAGCAAGCCTCTGAGCCATAGCGCTGTCAGTAGTAAGAGGTAGTGTTAGATCAAGAGCATTCTCTAGACCATTGTCTTCTGCAATAAAGACAGCACTCTTAATCTCTGGGTAATCCTCTTGGATATACCTAGCGTCCTTATTATTAAAGGTACCACGTACAATGTTAAAGTTATCCCTACGGCTAACACGAGTGGACAAAGAGATAGGACCACGGAGGTCGTCCAGTGTAAGGGTCTTAGTGGGGGCAGTATAGTAACCCGGCTTAAGTTGCCACTTACCTTGACCCCAGAAGAGTGTACCAGCGCAGGCTGTAGTCATAGACTGTAGAATATCACCAGGGGTAGATGCAGCAGAGACAACACCGTTAATTTCATACCGAGGTTGGGTACCTGCAGTAACTAGGTCAATGTCTTCATCACAGACGTTAGCAGCAACAGCAAACACCGTGTCATCTGTGAACCCTGCATCATCCATACCATATTCAGAAACTAGGTAGTCACGAATACACAGGGCAGCATTAGCTGAGTATGCAGTAAGAGTTGTACGAGGGTCGTATACTTTTTTACCACGAACTGTAGCTGTGAATGTAGGGATACCATTAGGGAATACTTCTGTATCGTATTCCAAACGGATGTACATATAGGCAATACCGTAGCCAATAAACTTAGCACCCTCAGTACCGACCAATACTTCAGACTCCCCAAAGAGAGTACCAGCACCTACTGTCTGATTACCTGTGAATGCCTCAATACGGACTTTACCTTTCCACTTATCCCCTGTTACATAGCCACTACGAGAATCCTTAGAGGTAACAGTGGCAGAGGTGAAGTTCACATTACCCCCATACTCTGATCCAGAAGTAACCTCTTTACTGTACGCCTGTTCCTCTATTTCTAGGAATTGGGCCTCAGTAAGGGACGCAGAAACTGCATAATCCAAAGCGGGGGGTACAGAAAATTCAAAGACTGTAGTAAAAGGTTCTGGATCACCCTCGGCCCCGGTTTCCCTTGCACCAGCATAGGTGATACTGTATGTGGTGGCGGTCTCAATAGTTACAAGCTCATCATTGACACGTACCGCAGTAATAGATTCTACTTCATGTGCAGCCATAGTAAGAACCAAGTGGAGGAACTTATTATCTTCACCAGTAGATTCTACATAGGTAATTACGCCACCCTTACGGACTTCACCATAAACGTATTCACGAGGGGCTGCAGCATCCTTAATGTTAGTGATAAGCCCACGATCTTGACCCTTTGGCTTACCTGTGAGAGCCGCCATAGCCCATGAGGTTACTGCACTAATACCAAGTCCTACAAGGAATGATGTAGCCCAGAGACCTACTGCTGCTGCACCTGTAGCTGTAGTGGCAATACCTGTAATAGCGGCTGCAATGCTAATAGGATCACGAGGAGACTTGTCCCAATCGTTAGGGTTATTAAATACATTATACGGGAGTTTATTTTTCATTTACGTGTCCAAGCCCTATCAATCATTTCTATGGGCATACTCATTAAGCCCTCTTTAGATAAGAACACAGCGGATGTCCCTACACTAATACCCATTGCTACACCAATAGCCCACCTCTGAGAGTGTTTAGTAGTAACTAGAGACCCCCTTGGCGGTACACCATTGTAAGGGGTTAATCTATCATCTACAGCAGCCTCAAAGGTTTTATAACCAAAGGTCTTCCTAAGAGCATCCCTTCTAAGAGGCACACCCTTTTCATTTATATACTTACCTAATAGGTCGTCACCCCAACCTTCACCATACATCTCTTTGAATGCAGAGTTAGTAAAGATAAGGCAATCATGTTTACCCCATTCAAAAGGAGTGTCTTTGACTGACTTAAGGTATTCGTTTAGTAGGTTGTACGGCCCCATGTTATTTCCTTGTCCTGTAAGTCTGAGACATAAGAAAAGAATATGTCCTCTTGAGCACCAGTAAGAAGTGCTTGTTGGCTCTCGTGTGTGTAGCGTCTCTCTTTAGCCCTCTCCAATTGGACTAATTTATTCTCTACTGTAAGAGATATAATAGAACTCTCACCACTGTCATCGATATTCATAACGTCCATGAAGCCGCTAAATACCTCTACGGCATTATCTACATCAGTAACACCAAATAGGATACGGCATGGGCGGTTCTGGTAAGGCTCAGAGAGAGCTAAGGAGACTAGTTCGGTAGGTACACCACTCATAGTGATAGTTGCGTTCTTAGCGGATAAATCTACAGCCTCCTGTAATCCACTGATACCGAGAAGACCCCCCGCTCCAGTATAAGTATTACCCTCAATAGTACGATCCCCTAGACCTGTCCAGAACCTAACTGGAGAAGTATCGAATAGGAACTCTACTGCATAAAATGGAGATACATTAGTTTGAGCTAGTGCTGTTAATATTGCTGCTGCTACTGTCCTACTCATAGTGCCTCCATACAATCAAATGAAATACCATAGATACTACTATCATTAATGGACCAGGATGTTTGGTTAGTGGACAACCTGAATACACCCTTTGCTGCATTAAAGGTTACAGTGGCTGCAGTGTAGTTAGCCCTAAGTGCAGGCCAGATCTCTAGGCCACCATTACCTGAGTGATCCACTAGTACTTGATGTAGCCTAGCAGTGGCACCACTACCTAACTGAATATAATCACCAGCTAATAGTGAGCCTGTCATATTAACAGTAACTGTCTCATCCCCAATGGAACCAGTAAGAGTAGCAGTGTTTATGTCACCCCTTGGAGTAGCATAGTCGGGATCACCCAATAGGAATGTACCTGTCTGCCCCTTTAGTGCTGTAAGCATAGCCTTCCAATCAGCAGAGTACTCACGTAGTACAGGGGGAATAGAGACAGAAGCTGTCCACATCTGACCTGAGTAAGTGAATACCTGCTGACTAAAAGTAAAGGGAGAACTACTAATAGCTACTGCATTGTTTGCTGTGAGTTCTATGTTAGCAATGCCTACACTAGTTGGTAGACTTAACGGGTAAGTAATAGCCATGATTTAGAAGGACCTTCCATAAGAGCCACCGCGTCTTTTACTATCGACTACGGCACGTTTAGTTGCCTCTGAGATTTTAGGCATTTCACCTTGGATAATGCGCTTGACACTCTCATCACCATTAGCAGCAATATTAAAGTTATTGTTTACTACTACAGAACCAGAACCAGATGTCTCTACACCCAGCTTACCATTCTTACCACGCTTCAATGGCATAATAGCCTCTGGACCAGCTTCACCCATAAGACCAGTTTTACCACCGGACATAGGGAACATAGTAGGTCCACCAACTACACCACCATCAGCATAGGCTTGGATCTGACGACCACCTGACCATGCACCGCCATCAGCTTGAGTACTACCAAAGGCAGGCAGTTTAGTAAATCCACCAATACCTCCAAAAATAGCATTGATGATTGGGTTTATGACTGCCATCTCAAAAGCCTTCTTGATAACAACCTTAACCATATCAGCAAAAGCATCTTTAACAGACTTAGTTCCATCTACAATAGACATAAAGGAGTCACTAAAGGCACCTGCTGCAGTGTTAGCCAAGTCAAGCATTGGGCTTTTAGCATCCTCAAGGGACTTAGTGTAGGCATCCATTATCTCAACACCATGATTAGCAGTTATAAGGCCTAGTTGCATAGCTTTATCCACATCAGCCTGTGCATTTTTAATCTTAATTAGGACGGCATACTCTTTATCGTAAGAGGATATTAGGGAGTCAACAGCTTTTTGTGCTGCAATGCGCGGATCAGTTTTCGAACCACCACCGCCACCAGAAGAACTACGGGCCGCAGACTTTCTATCTGCTACTCTTTGGTCAACACGGTCTAAATAGGATTGGAGAAAGGTGTTAGGTTTATTGCCAGTTTCACGGTTAAAGTCCCCTGCTGCTTGTGGTGGCATAGACCCTGTTCTGATTCCAGCATTAAAAGCGTTTTCAGCTTTAGATTTACCGGCAATAGCCACCAACTCTAAGGCTAAACCAAGAGAAATACCCATGTTTTCAGCTAGAACAGCAGCAGCAGCAGCCGCAGCGATAATACCCGCTTCCATGTCAAGTTTAGTGATCCCTAAAGCATAACCTTCCGCCTTCTCCATTTCTTCTTGGAGTTTTAGAGCCTCTTCGTAACCTAATCCAAGTTCACTAGCAACGTCAGCAGCATATTGCGTTAGAGTAGTGGCCTCAGAAGAAACCTCACCCATTATACCCCTAATACGAGATACAGTCTTTTCAAATTCCGCTGCCCTTGCGAGTCCCTCTGGACTAAATGCGGGGTCTCCTTCGCCTCCAAAAGCGTCCAAACTTGCTCCTGCAAGTAAGGAGGTTCTTAAGGCTTTAAATTTCTCATAGGCTGCTGATGCAAGTGAGGCTTCTTCTCTGGCTCTCTTCATAGCCTCCGTGTCGGATAGAAGTAACTCCTCCATTTCTTTTGCACTGAACTCACCCTTCAAAAGAAATTCACGTTCAGAGTTAAGGTTTTCTAATGAGGTATTATACTTATCTTGAGCAAGAGTTAGTTTATCAATGAATGAAAGTTCTTCCTTCGAAACACCTAACCTAGAGGCCTTTAAACTTTTGTCTATAGACTCTAAGGAGGAGGTCACAGCCTTTTCCAAATCCTCAAAGGCTTCTATAGCACTGTCCAGTGACCCTACGTATGAATCTAAACTTCTTGTAGCTTCTTCCGATGAAGCCTTTGAGCGTAACCAAGCACCAGCAAGAGCAGTAGCCAAGGGAATTATGACACCCAGAGCGGCACCAGCAAACATCATTCTTTTGCCAAACATACCCATAACACCAACAAGCTGGGTAGCCTGTTGACCAAATGCCATCATAGGGTTAGCACCAGATTGGATCTGGACTAAGAAGTCACCTACCTGATAACCTGTCTGTTGTGCAACTACACCAAACTTACTCTGCTTTTTAGTACCAACACCAAGACCATTACCATAGTCCGTGAAAACCCCTGTACCACTCTTCATAGCTACATTAAGTTCCTGGACGGCCCTCTGTTGCTCTTCAGCACTAATGATGTCCATCTTTCTAGCTATAGATAGGTCATTAAGTTCTTTAGAATAAATGTTCATAGCGGTATGGCCTTGAACAAACTTACTCTTTAGACGCTCTTCTTCTGAGGCTTGCATCCTAGCTGCATTTGCTGACTTCAACTTCTCAGCAGTAAGCCTCCTGTCCATCTCCAAAGCCTGTTTACGGGCAATGGCGTAGGCTTTAGCGGAAGCAGCAGCTTTTTTAGTCTCTTTCTCCTCAGCTCTTACAGTATTAGCGTACTTACGAAGTTCTTGTTCACTTTTACTACTGGCATCTGCTAGTTGCTTTATACCTTTGTAGTACTGCCTTTGAGATAAACCCCCAGATTTAAAAGCATTAGAGAGCAATTTAACATTGTTTTGAAGTGTTGAGATACCCTTTACAGCACTTGTGACACTGCTCTGCCCTCTTACTTCAACGTCTATGAGAATATCAGCCATTTGTAGTCCTTAGATATAGAGTGTCTAGTTTCTTTATTGTTTCTACATCATAGGCGTGTAGAACATTGGCAGTCATATCTGACCACGCTTTTAACTCAGAGTAAGTAATAGG
>Ga0208660_1000934_pt1 | contig 11817 bp, 13 predicted proteins | sample DEB08_DNA_13_FD_184527 | JGI IMG/M metagenome (GOLD analysis project Ga0208660, IMG submission 184527) | Aqueous microbial communities from the Delaware River and Bay under freshwater to marine salinity gradient to study organic matter... | ecosystem: Environmental > Aquatic > Marine > Coastal ... | reverse complement strand
CAAGGTGAAGTTTGCCAAGCCGCAAATGACAATGATCCGGCGCAGGTTGTTGTTTCGGGGCATAAAGCGGCGGTTGAGCGCGCGATTGATATTGCAAAGGCAAAGGGCGCAAAACGTGCTTTGTTGTTGCCAGTCAGCGCACCGTTCCATTGTAGCTTGATGGCACCTGCCGCCGAAGTCATGGCGCGTGCGCTTGCTGAGGTCGAGATAAACGCGCCTACCGTACCGTTGGTTGCCAATGTTGTGGCAGACGCTGTGGTTGATCCTGCGATGATCAGGTCGCTGTTGGTTGATCAGGTCACGGGGTCCGTGCGGTGGCGTGAAAGCGTGATGTTTATGGCCGCAAAGGGCGTGACCGTGGTTTACGAAATCGGGGCAGGCAAGGCATTGTCGGGGATGATCAAACGAATAGATCGCGGGATCGCAACTGCGGCTGTTGGCACACCTGAAGATGTTATAGCGGTCGCTGCTGCGTTGCAAGAATAGATAAAGAAGGAATGATAGATGTTTGATTTGACAGGGAAGAATGCGCTGGTGACAGGCGCATCTGGTGGTATTGGCGGCGCGATTGCGAAGTCGCTTTATGATGCAGGTGCGACTGTTGCCTTGTCTGGAACGCGTGTTGCGCCGCTCGAGGAATTGGCCGCGTCATTGGGCGAACGCGCCCATGTCCTGCCGTGCAACCTGAGCGACGCAGAGGCCGTGACTGCCCTGCCCAAGCAAGCGATTGAAGCGATGGGGTCGGTTGATGTGCTGGTCAACAACGCAGGTATCACCCGCGACAATCTGTTCATGCGCATGTCTGATGATGAGTGGTCTTCGGTCTTAGAAGTCAATCTGACCTCGACGATGCGCCTGTGTAAGGGCGTGATGCGCGGCATGATGAAAGCGCGTTGGGGCCGCATTGTGAATATTTCGTCCATCGTTGGTGCGACCGGAAATCCGGGGCAGGCGAACTATGCCGCGTCCAAGGCCGGCATGGTGGGTATGTCGAAATCGATTGCCTACGAGGTTGCTAGTCGCGGGATTACCGTCAACTGCGTTGCGCCCGGTTTTATCACAACTGCGATGACGGAAAAACTGACCGATGATCAAAAAGCTGCAATTTTGACCCAAGTCCCTGCGGGCCGAATGGGGGAAGCTGCCGAGATCGCGGCCGCCGTGCTTTACCTGTCCAGCCCAGAGGCTGCATATATCACCGGTACGACCTTGCATGTGAACGGCGGTATGGCCATGTTGTAGAAAGCTGGCCCGATATGGTCGGTCGAAAGCGTTTGCCAAAGTGGATTTCTCTGTTATAGGCCACGCAGATTTACTACTCGCCCATGTGACGCTACGTCAAAACGTTGCTTGGTGCGGAAAAGGATCGCGTCCCTGTTGGGGCGCAAAAGGCGGGCACTTGCCCTAGGAACAACGGGTGTAAGCCCAGAAAAACGTGAGGAATTGATATGAGCGACGTTGCAGACCGCGTACGCAAGATTGTTGTAGAGCATCTTGGTGTAGAAGAAGACAAAGTGACGGAAGCTGCGTCCTTTATTGATGATCTTGGTGCAGATAGCCTTGATACAGTCGAGCTGGTTATGGCTTTCGAAGAAGAGTTCGGGATCGAAATTCCGGATGATGCAGCAGAGACAATCCAGACTTTCGGCGACGCCGTAAAGTTCATCGACGGCGCGCAATAAACGCCCCCCACGACTTACGAAACGGCGTCCTTAGGGGCGCCGTTTTGCGTTTCAAAGTTCCCTTCTTCGGCAATGCAAATTGCATGAACTTGCGTCAGATCAATGGTCTCGCTGAATTTGACACCACTGTAGTGGACATTGCTCCACATTATGGTCCCACTGATCCAATCACCTTCGAGACAGATGTCCACATCATTGCCTTTGGACAAAGGATTGCCCGCTTCATGGCGCAGTTTTGTGCCGTAGCAGTTGATGTCCATCAGCATACCGTTGATGGCCCGTTCCTCCCAGCGATATTGAGTGGCATAGTTGGTATTGTGGCGTTTTGCCCGCCTGAGGCGGAGAATAAGCCAGCGCTGTATCAGTGGAACTGCAGTACTGATAACGATTGCGAATATGGCCACGATCAGCAGCGTCCGCCATTGAAACACCTCTTGGACAACTTCGCGAATGGCTTCGGCGACTTCCTCCAGGTCTTCGGCGTCACTGTTGCCGCGCGCGGGGGCTGCCGCAGCGCGTGCTTGATCAACCTCGATTTGCGTGTCGGTACAGCGTAGATCAGTCAGGTATCCGCCGATGTCTTGCAAGTTTTGCCGCGCGGCCCTCGTGAAATGCGATCGCACCGAATAAGGATCATCAAGGCTACTGCCTTGTAGCAAGTTCTGTGTGTTTTGCAAAAACCGGACAAAGCTGGCGCCTTTTCCCATGATAGCGTTTCCAGTCACCGCCTCGAGTGTGCTGCGGTTGCTGATGGTGCTGCTGATCGTGCGCAATTGTCTGATATCAACTCTAAATAATGCCGTGTCTGGATTATTTGCCAAACGAGTTTGCAGGATATGGAGCTTATCCAATTGATCAATGATCATGCAATTCGCATGTGCGGGACGGCTGAACCCAAGCAAAACGAATGCCAATGCTATCATCAAACTAAAGTGTCGCATTGTTCCGCATTTCCTGTCCCAATGCATGCAGCTACCGCATTTTTCTTAATCATTGATGAAAACTGCCGCGCATGTTTCGGGATCGGTCGTTGCCGCCCTTGCCCCTGCCTATGCCGCTGGGGTATCAATACGTTCAAATACGCCAACAAGGTGAGGGCAGATTATGCGTCGTGTGGTTGTTACAGGTTTGGGGTTGGTCACGCCCCTTGCAGATGGTGTGGAAGCGACTTGGGAGCGTATCCTGGCGGGTCAGTCCGGTGCGGGCAAGATCACAGGGTTTGATCCCAGTAACTTAACCACGCAGTACGCATGCGAAGTCCCTTTGGGGGACGGCAGCAACGGTACATTCAATGCCGACACCTATATGGAGCCAAAAGAGCAGCGCAAAGTTGATACGTTTATTCTGTTTGGCATGGCCGCAGCACAACAAGCCGTCGAAGATTCGGGGTGGATGCCTGAAGACCGCGAGTCGCTTGAGCGTACGGGCGTTCTGATCGGGTCCGGTATCGGTGGTTTGAATTCGATTTCGAATACCGCCCAGATGATGGCTGAAAAAGGCCCGCGGCGTGTGTCGCCGTTCTTTGTACCGGGTGCTTTGATCAATTTAATTTCTGGTCAGGTATCGATCCGCTACGGGTTTCGCGGGCCGAACCATTCTGTTGTGACGGCCTGTTCAACTGGCGCACATGCGATTGGAGACGCATCGCGTTTGATCCAGTATGGCGACGCAGATGTTATGGTCGCAGGCGGCGCAGAGGCCGCGATTTGTGAACTGGGCATTGCTGGTTTCAACGCCTGTAAGGCATTGAGCACAAAGCATAATGATGACCCCACTATTGCCAGCCGTCCATGGGATAAAGACCGCGACGGTTTCGTCATGGGCGAAGGTGCAGGGATCGTTGTGCTGGAAGAATACGAGCACGCAAAGGCCCGTGGCGCCAAGATTTATGCAGAAGTTCTAGGATATGGTTTGAGTGGTGATGCGCACCACATCACAGCCCCGCCCCCAGATCATGAAGGCGCCGAGCGTGCGATGCGCGCTGCATGTCGCAATGCAGGGATTGAGCCGAACCAGATCAACTATGTGAACGCGCATGGCACGTCCACGATGGCTGACACCATCGAACTGGGCGCGGTCGAGCGTTTGGTAGGTGATGCAGCGTCATCTTTGGTGATGTCATCTACCAAATCAGCAACAGGTCACCTTTTGGGGGCTGCTGGCGCGATCGAGGCGATATTTTCGATCCTTGCGATCCGTGACCAGATGGCGCCTCCGACGATCAATCTTGATAATCCCGCGGTTGAGACCGTTGTCGATCTATGTGCTAATGCGAAACGTCCGACAAAGATCAGTATTGCCTTGTCGAATTCGTTTGGCTTTGGTGGCACGAATGCCAGTGTTGTGTTCGGGAAAGTTGACTAATGTGGCGTCATATCGCGTCGAACGGCCTGACTTTTATGATCGTCGCCTTGTTTCTTCTGGCGGGGGCTGTGGCTTGGGGCACGCGCGAATACAGCGCTGAAGGCCCGCTTGAGGCCGCGATCTGTCTAGAAGTACCGCGCGGCGGCAGTATCGGCCGGATCAGTGATGATCTGATTGAGAAGGGCGCTATTTCGTCGGCGTTTATTTTTGAAACGGGCGCTGATTATTCTGACAAATCCGGTGATGTAAAGTTCGGCCGATTTCGCGTGCCAGAGCGTGCATCAATGGAAGCTATCGTTGATATCGTCACGCGCGGCGGCCGCAATACCTGCGGCGCAGAAGTCATCTACCGTGTCGGAATCAACCGCACGATTGTCGATGTCCGCGAACTTGATCCCGAAACCAATCGCTTTGTGGAATTGGTCAGTTTTCAACTGGGCGAGGACGATACGCCAGAGACCTACACGACCATGCGCGCGCAAAACGATCCATCTTACCGTGTTGTAATCGCCGAAGGCACAACCAGCTGGCAAATTGCCAATGCGTTGGGTGAAATTGATATCCTAGAGGCAGACGTCACAGAGGCTCCGCCGGAAGGGTCACTTGCGCCGCGTGATTATGAAATTAGCGAAGGTGACAAAGTATCATCTATCTTGGCACAGATGACTGCTTTGCAGTCACAAATATTGGCCGATGCTTGGCAGTCCCGCGCCGATGGCTTGCCTTTGGCATCACCCGAAGAGGCGCTGATTCTGGCCAGCATCATTGAAAAAGAAACCAGTGTTCCAGACGAGCGCCGGCAGGTTTCCAGCGTTTTTGTGAACCGTTTGAACCGCGGCATGCGGCTTCAGACAGACCCGACGGTCATTTATGGCATTACACAAGGCGAAGGAATCTTGGGACGCGGTTTGCGCCAAAGTGAGCTGCGCGGAGAGACACCTTGGAACACATATGTCATCCCCGCTTTGCCACCGACACCGATTGCCAACCCCGGAAAGGCAGCGATTGAAGCCGCGCTGGATCCCGACACCACAGAGTATATTTTCTTTGTGGCTGACGGCACGGGTGGGCATGCTTTTGCGACCAATCTGGATGATCACAACAGAAACGTCTCGCGCTGGCGCGAGATAGAAGCCGCGCGCGCCAACGACGGCTGATCGTTCAAAGTATTAACAGAAGATGTGATCCAAGCACGCAGGCGCGTGCGCCTGAATTTGACTTTTCGGCGCAAATTCAGTAGTTTGGCTAAGCTAGATTCAAGGTTTCTTACGATGTGAAACCTGTACTCGACTGTAACGGAAGTACCCTTGCAGGCCCGATTATCATGACAGAACAACACTCGTCTGCGCCGGACTACGCAGCAATGGCAGCCACGCGGCTGGCCGAAATTGATCATCTTTCAGAACGCATTCGTCACGTCCTAAGGCAAATGTCAGATGCTTTGGACCAAGATTCCGGTCCGTCCGCGAATGAAATTCTAACAACATTAAATCAACTACATGCGGCCCACCTTAAGGTGTTGACCGCCGAGGACGCTTTTCATGCAAAAATGGGAAAAAACGCCGACGACGATGCACTCGACTTTGCGGCGATCCGTGCTGACATCGGGCGCCAACTTGATCGCATCCGCGTCAGCCTCGTCGCAAGCGGCGTTTCTGGCGCAATTGACCTGTGATGAACTTGCGGCATTGCCCTATCTTTTTGATTTCTGGGCGCTGCCGCATCAACTGCCGCCGCAAGGTGACTGGCGCACTTGGGTCATTTTGGGAGGGCGTGGTGCAGGCAAAACCCGCGCGGGGGCCGAATGGGTGCGCGCGGTCGTCGAAGGGCCAACGCCGCATGCAGCGGGGCGCGCTGCGCGTGTCGGGCTGGTGGCCGAAACAATGGACCAAGCCCGCGAGGTGATGGTTTTTGGCGATAGCGGCATCATGTCGGTTTGCCCCCCTGACCGCCGTCCCAACTGGATCGCGACCCGTCGCATGTTGATTTGGCCCAACGGGGCGACCGCGCAGTTATTCTCTGCCCATGATCCAGAGAGCCTGCGTGGTCCGCAGTTTGATGCCATTTGGGCTGACGAATTGGCCAAGTGGCGCAAAGCCGAAGATGCGTGGGATATGCTGCAATTCGGGCTGCGCTTGGGTGACTGCCCGCAAGCTTGTGTCACGACAACGCCGCGCCGCACGGCGATGCTGCGTGATTTATTGGATCGCGCCACGACTGTGATGACCCATGCCGCCACCCAAGCAAACCGCGCCAATCTCGCGGATAGTTTTCTGGCCGAGGTCGAAGGGCGCTATGGCGGGACCGCTTTGGGTCGCCAAGAGCTAGAGGGTGTTTTGTTGTCAGATGTTGAAGGCGCGCTTTGGACGGTTGCGGATTTGGCAGCTGTGCAAATTGATGAGGCACCGACATGCGACCGGATTGTCGTCGCCATTGATCCGCCCGGGACTTCGCATGCGGGATCTGATGAATGCGGGATCGTTGTTGTTGGCGTCGCAATGAAAGGTTCGCCGCACAATTGGCGGGCGGTTGTGTTGGAGGATGCGACCGTATCTGCCGCGCGCCCCACCGTTTGGGCAGAGGCTGCGATTGCCGCGATGCACAGGCATGGCGCGGACCGTTTGGTGGCAGAGGTCAATCAGGGTGGCGATATGGTCGAGGCTGTCTTGCGGCAGGTTGATCCGCTGGTGTCGTATCGGTGTGTGCATGCCAGCAAAGGCAAGGTCGCGCGGGCTGAACCTGTGGCGGCGCTTTATGAGCAGGGCCGTGTGTCGCATGTGCGCGGTTTGGCAGCGCTAGAGGATCAGATGACACAGATGGCGGCATCTGGATTCGCGGGCAAAGGATCGCCCGACCGTGTGGATGCGCTTGTTTGGGCGTTGCAAGATTTGATGATCGAACCCGCCGCAAAATGGAAAAACCCCAAGATACGTGGTCTTTGAGGGTGTTGCGCAGGGGTGCGCGCGCCGCAGTAGCAAAACCCTCATGCCTATGCGGCAAATTGGTTTTCGAGAACTGCAGATGGTCACAACCGACCACCACTTCAGGGAGTTTTGAATGTTTGGATTTAAGAACCGCACCAGCCCACCACCCACCGAGGTCAAAGCCTCGGCGACAGGGCGTGTGATGGCGATGTCCGGTGCGGGTCGGGTTGCTTGGTCGCCGCGTGATGTCGTGTCGTTGACCAAGGTTGGTTTTAACGGCAATCCGATCGGTTTTCGCGTCGTCAAGATGATTGCCGAAGCGGCCGCTGCGATGCCCGTTATCGTACAGGACGGGACCCGTCGCTATGACACGCATCCGGTGCAAGCCTTGTTGGCGCGTCCTAATGCGGGGCAGGGCCGTGCGGAACTGCTCGAGGCGTTGTTTGGTCAGGTGTTGTTGACGGGCAATGGCTATCTGGAGGCCGTGGGCGATGAAGGTCTGCCGCTTGAGTTGCATGTGTTGCGGTCTGACCGGATGTCGGTTGTGCCTGGTGCCGACGGCAGGCCCGTGGGTTATGAATATGCGGTCAGCGGGCGCAAGCATCGCTTTGCCATGACCGACGATCAAAGCCCGATTTGCCATATCAAAAGCTTTCATCCACAAGATGATCACTACGGGTTTTCGGCGCTGCAGGCCGCAGCTTCGGCGATTGATGTACACAATGCGGCGTCACGCTGGTCCAAGGCGTTGCTGGACAACGCGGCACGGCCGTCTGGTGCGATTGTGTATCGCGGGGCAGACGGGCAATCGTCGCTGTCGAATGATCAATATGATCGCTTGTTGGAGGAAATGGAAACTCAGCATCAGGGCGCGCGTAATGCGGGTCGTCCGATGTTGCTAGAGGGTGGTCTGGATTGGAAGCCGATGGGCTTTTCACCCTCTGATATGGAGTTCCAGAAAACCAAAGAGGCGGCAGCCCGCGAGATTGCGATTGCTTTTGGTGTGCCGCCGATGCTGTTGGGTATTCCGGGTGATGCGACCTATGCCAACTATCAAGAGGCGAACCGTGCGTTTTACCGTCTGACGGTTTTGCCCTTGGCCACACGGGTTCTGAGTTCGATCGCGGTCTGGCTGTCTGATTATGCGGACGAAGAGGTCGCTTTGCGGCCCGATCTGGATCAGATCCCAGCTTTGTCGACAGAGCGTGATGCCCAATGGCGGCGCGTGTCAGAGGCTGCATTTCTGACCGATGCCGAAAAACGCAATCTGCTTGGTTTGCCGGCGCTGGAGGTTGGGGATGGATAGAAAAATCGTCAACATGCAGGGCAAATCGCAGCATTCAGAGCCGCCGCCGGTTTCGCATTTCTGGTTTGCGCAGGTCGATGTCCGGTTGGGCCGGATCGAGTTTATGGTGACGCGCTTGGAACGTCAGATTTGGCTCATTGTGGGCGGCTGCGCCGGACTACTCATTTTCGAAATTGTAAAAGCGCTGAGCGGGAGATCCCTATGAATTTGGAACATAAGTTCTGCACACTTGGTACCGACGTGACCGTCACGGATGGCACCACGATCAGTGGCTATGCGTCGCTGTTCGGGGCCGCTGACCAAGGCGGCGATACGGTGCAACGGGGTGCTTACGGTGCCTCGCTAGCCAAGGGGCGCGGCGTCAAGATGTTGTGGCAACATGATCCGACCCAGCCGATTGGCGTTTGGGACGAAGTCCGCGAGGACGACAAGGGCCTTTGGGTCAAGGGGCGTCTGTTAACCGATGTCGCCAAAGGCCGCGAGGCGGCGTCCCTGATTGCGGCGCGTGCGATTGATGGGCTGTCCATTGGCTACCGCACGGTCAAAGCCAGCAAAGACACCAATGGCGGGCGGCTGCTGGCGGAACTGGAACTTTGGGAGGTGTCATTGGTTACGTTTCCAATGCTTCCCGATGCGCGTGTTGGGGCCAAGGGGGATGATCCTGCGGCCACCGCAATGCGCGAAATGGCCGCTGCATTCGAGGGCGCGCGACAAGTGATGGCGCGGGACTAGCCCCGCCCGAACCACGATCAAAAGGACTGATCAATGACCAAAACTGAGAGCAATTCTCGGGTCGGGGAAGATGTGTCCCCGGCCCAAGCACTGAACACTGCAATTTCCGGTTTCATGAGCGACTTCAAAGACTTTTCCCACGGCGTGAATGCCAAACTTCAAAAACAGGATGACCGGATGAACAAGCTGGACCGAAAGACTATGATCACTGCACGCACTGCATTGGCACAGACCGCCCATCAGGATGCGCCGCATCAAAAAGCCTTTGCTGCTTACCTGCGTTCTGGCGATGACGACGGGCTGCGCGGATTGGAGATGGAAGGCAAAGCATTGGGGACGTCGATTGCAGCTGACGGTGGCTATCTGGTTGATCCGCAGACGGCTGACACGATCCAAAGCACGCTGTCCTCAACCGCCTCTATCCGGTCAATTGCAGCCGTCGTAAATGTCGATGCGACGTCATATGACGTTCTGGTGGACCATTCTGAGATGGGCGCAGGTTGGGCGACCGAGACCAGCACAGTCTCTGAAACGGCGACCCCTCAGATCGAGCGTATCAGCATTTCCCTGCATGAACTGTCGGCATTGCCCAAGGCTTCGCAACGTTTGCTGGATGACAGCGCGTTTGACATCGAAGGTTGGCTGGCTGGCCGAATCGCGGACAAATTCGCGCGCTCTGAGGCGATGGCGTTTATCAATGGCGACGGCATCGACAAACCGACCGGGATGCTCAGCTATGCGACGACGCCCAATGCTAGCTGGACGTGGGGTTCGCTGGGTTATGTGGCCTCTGAAACAGCGGGCGGGATTACCCGCGCTGATCCGATTGTGGATTTGGTCTATGCGCTGGGGGCGGAATACCGCGCCAATGCGACCTTTGTAATGAACTCAAAGACAGCCGGTCATATCCGCAAGCTTAAGGACAATGACGGGCGCTTTGTCTGGGTTGACGGTTTGGCAATGGGCGAACCTGCGCGTTTGATGGGTTACCGCGTGCTGATCGCCGAAGACATGCCAGATATCGAAGACGGCGCGATGGCGATTGCTTTTGGTGATTTTTCTGCGGGCTACACCGTGGCCGAACGCCCTGATCTGCGTGTGCTGCGCGATCCGTTCTCTGCCAAGCCGCATGTCCTGTTTTACGCGACAAAGCGTGTTGGCGGTGCTGTCAGCGACTTTTCGGCGATCAAGCTGATGAAGTTTGCAGCAAGCTAAACCCTTGCTGTGATCCGGGGTGCTGCACGCCATGTGCGGCATCCCAGCCCGGGCGCATGCCTTAGACAGTCCTTCGCATTGTCTAGCAGTTCCCTTCCGTCCGAGTGATGCGGAGGACGAATGCGCCCGGGACCCAACCGCACACTGAATTTCGGAGCTATTCCATGATGTTAGTCGAAGAGACCACCGTGCCCCTGTCGGCGCTTCCGGTCGCTCAATTCAAAGACCATTTGCGCCTGGGATCGGGGTTTTCCGACGATGGAATTCAGGACGGTCTGCTAATCGGTCATCTGCGCGCCAGCATGGCCACGATTGAGGCGCGGACGGGCAAGATAATGATTGAACGCGAATTTAGCTGGACGCTGACCGTGTGGCGCGATGCGCATAGGCAGCCTTTGCCATTGTCTCCGGTCAGTGCGATTTCAGCGATCACCGTGACCGATCAAACAGGTGTTGAGCGTGTCATTGATGCAGACCAGTGGTATCTGGAACCTGATCTACAACGCCCCAGCTTGATGCCTGTGGGGACGTTTCTGCCCAACATCGGGCAAGGGGCGTCGGTCAAGATCGGGATGCTCGCAGGGTTTGGCCCCGAATGGGACGATCTGCCCGCTGATCTGGCGCAAGCCGTGCTGATGCTGGCTGCGCATTTCTACGAATACCGCTTTGATATCGCACAATCTGCACCACCGTTGCCCGTTGGTGTGCTGGCGCTGATTGAGCGCTACCGCACCGTGCGGATGTTCATGGGGGGGAGGGTATGACCACGCCGCAATTGAACCGATCCTTGGTTTTGGAAGGCGCCGTTAAGATGGCTGATGGTGCAGGGGGCTATACCCGCATTTGGGAACCGTTGGGTGTTGTCTGGGCCGAACTAAAGGCAGGCACTGGCCGTGAAGTTGGTGTGGCGGCGACTGCTGTGTCGCGTGTGCCTTACCGGATCACCGTGCGTGCAGCGCCCTATGGTGCCCCATCGCGCCCTGCGGCAGGTCAGCGGTTCCGTGATGGCACCCGCATCTTCAACATCAACGCGGTGGCCGAAAAAGGCGTGCATGCGCAGTTCCTGACCTGTCACGTGGACGAAGAGGTGGCCGCATGAGCTATGGTGTTTCAGCCGCTTTGCAGCGCGCGGTCTTTGCGCAGTTGACGGGGGATGCCCCACTGTCTGCTTTGGTTGGCCCCGCAATCTATGATGCAATGCCTACGGGAACTTTACCGCCCCTCTATGTGGTCTTGGGGTCTGAGGATGTACGTGATGCGTCAGACAAAACGGGCGCCGGCGCAGAGCATAGTTTCACCGTCTCACTCGTCACCGAAAGTGCGGGATTTGCGACCGCGAAAGAGGCCGCCGCTGCCGTCAGTGACGCGCTGGTAGGTGCCCCGCTGATCCTTGATCGCGGCAGTCTGGTTTCGCTGAATTTCTACAAGGCCAAGGCCGCCCGTGTTGGCACGGGGTCCATGCGCCAGATCAACATGATTTTTCGTGCCCGCGTGGCGGATGACACGTAACCGACCCTCATTTTTATAAGGAGTACGCGGCATGGCTGCACAAAATGGCAAGGACCTTTTGGTCAAGATTGACATGACCGGCGAC
>Ga0208660_1000928_pt1 | contig 11837 bp, 10 predicted proteins | sample DEB08_DNA_13_FD_184527 | JGI IMG/M metagenome (GOLD analysis project Ga0208660, IMG submission 184527) | Aqueous microbial communities from the Delaware River and Bay under freshwater to marine salinity gradient to study organic matter... | ecosystem: Environmental > Aquatic > Marine > Coastal ... | reverse complement strand
TTCGACAGTAACATAGTGGCCACGTCATGACCATGACAGTATTTATTTAGAGAGCCATACGCCTAGATCAGCGGGCTGAGGTGGCATTTGGGTAATGGCTAGGGTTTGAGGGTTTGAGGGTTTGAGCGTTTGAGCGTTTGAGGGTTTGAGCGTTTGAGGGTTTGAGCGTTTAAGCGTTTGAGCGTTTGAGCGTTTGAGCGTTTGACACTATGCAATGTTCGATAAAGCCCGCCCGAAAAACCACGATGCAATGCAACCGCTCCTATTATCTAAGATTGCTCGCGCTTGCTTTTGGCGAGTGCACGAGCACGACCCCAGCGCCACCCGTAAAATAGAACAAACCGGCAATATTTACTCGTGTGTAGTAACAGGATACTACCTCCTATAGTTTTTTAATTGATATGATGCAGCGTAGCATGCAAGTCAGGTTGGAAAAAATTATACCCATAAGTCAAACCTGTTGACGTGCCATAGCGCCTTCGCAAATTCTCCATGAACGAGAGATGTGCGCACAAGAGCTGCCGCCAATCCTTACACCGCCAAGTTTGAGAAAACGTACACCCATGGTTATTGACGAGAATCCGACCGACCACAAAGTTGCCGTTGTTGCTGAAACAGACGAACTTTTGACCGAAGTGCTGCACCATCTGAAAGAGTGTTTTGAGACGATTGAGCCAATCCTTATTGATAGAAATGCCGTCTCAAAGCTGGAAGAGTTCCAGCCTCACATCATCATCTTCTTCTGCCATAAAGTGAGCGCAGCCGAAGCATTTTATCTAACCCTGCATCGCACCTGCAATGGACTTTCCAGCTGGATGCATGAAAGTATTATTTTATGTGCGCGAGAAGAAGCTAAAAAATGCTACCAGCTTTGCATTGATAACGTTTTTAATGACTTTTGTTTATTCAAGCCCGTCTATGAACCCTTCAGCCTTCGACTAACTGTGACCCAAGCAATAGAGCGAAGAAACATTCACTTAGAGAAGGCCGGACGACGAAATGAATTTAAAAGTATCGATAGAGAATTCAAAAGTATCGAAAACGAGCTCGATAAAACGGTTTACAAAATTGGCTGTATAGGCAAAACAAACGAGCAGATGGACCCATTTCTTGCAAATTTCGTCAGTCAGAAAGTTGATGCATTCCAGCAATCAATCATTAGCGACCCTCAGGAAAACGGCCTCGATATTTTAGATGAAAATAAGGTTAGGGATTCATTTGGCCGATTAAAAAAGGACGTAGCCGAAACCGATACAATCAAAACTGAGGAAGAGATACAAAATGACGCCGTACTGGCCGTACAAAATGAGCTAGCAAAAATAGTTGCTGACATATCGACCCAACGTCGCCAGTTGGGAGAAACGTCAACCAGCTTGAAAGAAGCTTGCGAGCTGGATAAAACCCATATCCTACTCATTGATAATGACATCAAAAGCATAAAAATGATTCGTGAAGCTCTCAAGTCAGATAATTACGTGGTAACAATCGTACCAGGGCCTCAGCAGGGCCGTGACGTTTTAGACAAATTGAGTATCGATGTGATTTTGGTCGACACCCAGCCGAGCGATATGCAGGGGGCCAAGTTTCTGCAAGATATACAAAGCAGCAAGCTACATGGCCACATACCTATTGTTATAATCAGTAGAGCCAATGGTAGACAATCCGTACAGCACGGGCTAAGACTAGGCGCCTCAGACTACATAATAAAACCTTTCGAAAAACAACTCATAGAAAAACGAATTAGTCGTCTTTTAGAAGCGTCCTAAAATCTAACGGCAAATCTAACGGCAAAACTAGGGCCTAATAAACCTGTCATCTCGTTTCGAACCCGTATTTGCATGAAGGCCAGTGCCTATTAAAGCCATAAAGTTTATAGGCGCTGCACACCCATAAAAACCCCTGCTAAAACAACCTGATTACGTAATATTAAGTATGCCGTCATTGATTGAATGATGAAGCATAATATCCCTGTCGACCTTATAGTCATCCAAAACGATCCACGGCTGCTTGCTTCCTTGGCGCGGCAAGCGCTCACTCGCGCGTTCAATGTAACCTGAACCCAAAGAACTCATTACCGTTGTGTCGAGCGCACATCCTTGCTCATCGCGAGCAACGGCTACGGTGGCGTTGTGCTGCTCCATATAATTGAGTAGCCGACACGCATAGCTTGCCGAGAGATCCGCTTTCAATGTCCATGGAGCGTTGGTGTACCCAAACATAAAGACCATATTTGGGATATTTTGAACCATGGCTCCTTTATAAGTTAATAACTCGCTGAGTACCGGTGCCGCTTCATCAACTTTCAATTCGATGCCACCTAACAACTGAATATCAAGGCCGGTTGCAGTCACTATAATATCGGCCTCAAGCTCTTGGCCTGACATCAGACGCAGGCCTGTCGCGGTAAAAGATTCAATCTGATCGGTAACAATCGAGGCCTCACCCGATTTAAGCACTTTGAATAAATCTGCATCGGGTACGGCACACAAGCGCTCATCCCAAGGCTTGTAGCGCGGGGAGAAGTGACTGATGTCAAAATCCTTACCAAGATGCTTTTGCGCGCGCGAAATAAAAAAACGCCGCATAAAATTAGGCCAGCGCTTAGTCATCTTAAACATAATGCGCTGCAAAACAATGTTGCGTTTTCTGGCAAAGCTATAAACCCATGGGTCAGGCAATATTTTTCGCAAAGCGGCAGAAACCGCGTCGTAGGCGGGCATAGAAAAAACATACGAGGGCGAGCGCTGTAGCATCGTCACGTGCGCGGCTTTTTCGGCCATAGCGGGAACCAATGTCACGGCGGTTGCACCACTACCAATAACGACAATCTTTTTTCCCGTATAGTCCAGATCTGCAGGCCATTTTTGCGGATGAATACACAGCCCTTTAAATTCGTCTGCGCCCTTAAAGTTGGGCAGATACCCCGCATCGTAGTTGTAGTATCCGGTACCCGTTATTAAAAAAGCACATTCATACTGGCTTTTTTCACCGGTCTCTTCATCCAGCGCGAGAACCGTCCAGCGTTTTTTTTGACTACTCCAATTGGCTGCCTGTACTTTCAAGCCAAAGTTTATTTTTTTATCAATGCCGTAGGCTTTTGCCGTATCGCTTATGTAGTTTCTTATTGATGTGCCATCGGCCAAAACATTGAGACTGCGCCAAGGACGAAATTGATAACCAAATGTGAGCATATCTGAGTCGGAGCGAACACCTGGATAACGAAACAGATCCCAAGTACCGCCAATAGCGCGGCGACGCTCTAAAACGGTAAAGGTTTTACTAGGGCAAGACTGGCTCAAGTGACAGGCCGCACCAATGCCCGACAGGCCGGCACCAATAATCAGCACGTCAAAATACGTCGAACTCATAGCTACACTCTTGTTATAGACGCGTTGAATAATGCACTTTGCAATTCCTTCATTTCACTTAATGAAGAATCTCAAGCGTAGCGCCACCAAGAAAGGCGTGGCTGTGTAAAGACTAGACGCTGCAGGTGTTTGAATGCCCTACACCCCCCCCGCCGTGTTTTTCTGAGCTTTTAGCAATTAGCCAAAAACGCATTAAGCCGCTACAAAACGGCACTAACAGCCAGTATCAACCATGGTTAGCGTAGGCTTTGCTCCCGGAGTGTTGACCACCTGAGTATACTCTACATAGCAGTTGGTTCTATCGGGAATTGACCACCTCACTGTAGTGTGGCTTGTTGACGACAAAATAAAATCTGGCGCATCGACTAGATCATCTATTTCATCACTGCGATTGGGATCCCCACCATCCGGGTAGCCATTCAACATGCGAACATGTTTATTCACCGCAGGAATATAGACTATCGCGCCCCACCCGGCATCCAGGCAATCTGGCGTTAATTGACAACCGATATTGACCATCGTTATGGTTGAGCGAAGCGTGCCCATTAAGTTTTGCAAAGTTGCGGAGTGCGCGTCTGCACTTAAATTGATGAACCTTGGTAGAGCCATTATCGAAAGAATGCCTAGCAACACAATGACGCCCACTAGCTCTACCAGCGTGAAGCCACGCTGTTGAAAGCCGTCTTGTAGAAATGCCTGTCTCTTCGAGCTCATGCTATATCTGCCGCTGAAAGAATCCCACGATATTTTATACAATACTTTCTAATGACGAAAGCTACAAACCCGTGAGCTCAAAACTCCTGCGCTCAAGCTGCTCAGAGCCGCCCCCAACAAAAACATCAAAAGCGCCGGGCTCGACCCGATAGTCGCCCTGGCTATTATAAAAACCTAACGTTTTTTCATCGAGCGTAAAACTCACCTGTTGGGATTCACCCGCCTTCAGCGCAACTCGCACAAAGCCCTTGAGCTCCTTGATAGGCCGAGTCACACTGCCAATACGATCGCGGATATAAAGCTGTACAATTTCTACACCATCACGCTTACCGCTATTGGTGACGGTCACCGAAACCTCTAACGATTCATCAACTGCCACTGAGGTAGCACTGAGCTCAATCGCTGAATAATCAAACTGGGTGTAACTCAAACCGTAACCAAAGGGGTACAAAGGTGTGTTGGGGGAGTCGGTATAGTGAGTCCAAAACACATCATCTTCCGAACTGGGCCGGCCGGTATTTTTTTGGCTGTAGTACAGGGGTAATTGGCCGGTATTTCGAGGGAAGCTCATGGGCAATTTACCAGATGGGTTGTACGCGCCAAATAACACATCGGCTATGCCATGGCCCGCTTGGGAGCCAGCGTGCCAGGCTTCTACAATGGCCGTTGCTTTGTCAGCAATGGTGCTAATTGCCAGCGGCCTACCATTCATCAACACCACCACAATTTGATCGTTCACTGCGCTCACCGCATCAAATAACGCTTGCTGCACGCCAGCCAGTTCTACACTCACCTGACTACGCGCCTCACCACTTTGATAAGCATCTTCGCCAATAGCCATCACCACCACATCGGCCTGGCGAGCTACCGCCAGCGCTTGCTCAAAACCCGAGGTATCCTCTGTGTTAATGGTAATTTCACTGTGAAAAGCACGCCCTGCAGTGGCTAACGGCGCTCCTTGAGCATACGTTATCAAGGCAGCATCAACCACCGCAGCGTTCACGCCCTCTAACAGTGATACCGCAGAGTTGGCCACAGCTTTAGCGCGCCAATTACCCAAAGGGTTGTCTTTATCATCAGCTAAAGGCCCTATCACTGCAATGCGCTGCCCAGAGGTTGCCAACGGCAAAATATCATTGTCATTTTTTAGCAGCACTATCGACTTACGCGCCGCATCGCGCGCCGCACTTAAATGCTCTGCACTACCAATATTACTTTGCTCTCTTGACGCCGATGCATAGCGATAGGGATCCTCGAATAATCCCAATCGGTATTTAAGCGCCAAAACTCGGCGCACGGCATTATCAACCACACTTTGGGCGACCTCACCACTTTTCACTAAGCCTGCGAGCTGACCAATATAAGCCCCCGATTCCATATCAATATCGTTACCTGCATTGATAGCCTGTGCTGCGGCTTGCGATAAGTCAGCACTGTAACCGTGTTCTTGCATTTCGCCAATGGAGTCCCAGTCTGAAACGACTAAACCACGATAGTCCCACCGCCCCTTCAGCAATGTGTTTTGCAAATAGGCGTCAGCGGTTGCGGGAACCCCGTCTAACTCGCTAAATGAGTTCATGAAGGTGGCTACACCCGCCTCTGCGGCCGCCTTGAACGGTGGCAAAATAGTATTGTGCAAAGTGGTGTTACTCACATCGACCGTGTTGTAGTCACGGCCAGCTTCGGCAAACGCATAGCCGGCAAAGTGTTTAGCACAAGCTGCAATGGTATCGGGCCGGCTCAAATCATCGCCTTGAAAACCCTTAATACGCGCCACCGCCATTTGTGCACCAAAGTAAGGGTCTTCGCCGGCACCCTCCATAACCCGACCAAAACGCGCATCACGACCCACATCCACCATCGGCGCAAAAGTCCAATGCAAACCGGCGGCTGATGCCTCAACCGCGGCAATGCGCGAATTTTTTTCAACCAAATCCAAATCCCAGCTAGCTGCCTCGCCAAGCGGTATAGGAAACATGGTTTGAAATCCGTGAATGACGTCAAAGGCAAACAACAATGGAATACCTAAGCGCGTCTCTTCAACCGCTATGCGCTGAGCTTCGGTAGTGGCCGCAACCGATACAACATTTAACATAGAACCCACACCTCCAGAGCGTAAGTCCAACAAACGCTGTTCGTTGTAGTCGTCACCCGATGCGACAGGGCCGGTTACGTCCCAACTGCCGCTATATTGATTTAATTGCCCCACCTTTTCAGCCAGCGTCATCCTCTCAAGTAACGCTTCTATCTTTATATCGATATCCAAATTTCCAGAGCTGTAAACCGCTCCACTACTGGGCTTAACGACACTGCAGGCATTGAGTGTCATCAACAGCGCAGCCATGACGCCAGTGAGCAATACACTCATAACGGTTGGCTTAACCAAAAGAACAGAATAATGGGCTAGCGAAGGCGTTTTTTTCATTAAAAAACTCATGATTAAGTGTTATTGGCGGCGTTACCAATCTAGTTACCAAACTAATTACCAAACTACTTACCAAACTACGTGCCTAGGTCAGCGACTCAATACAACTTTAACAATATTTGATGGACTTATCACATAAGTAATTTTTGAGTTTGGAGACTCGCTGGAAATGCTGAATAATATCAGCATCAAAAGCGCCTTGGTGAGGCACAGCAACATCACTCACGAAGCCCCTACTCTCAAACATTCACCCTCACACTTATGTCGCGATTCTCACTTATACTCAACTGGCGTACCGTTTTACTCGCGCTTGCCTCGGTCGGCACTACTGCTGTATGCATCCACTATCAAATTACTGCCGACTTCCCCATGGCCATCATTGTAACGGCCATTGTTTTTCCCATTGCCTTTTCCATTAACAGCGCCTATGAACGCCGCGAAACAGCGCTAGCACACTATGCCTCGTTAAAAACGGATAGCCGATCTATTTACTATGCATCGCGCGATTGGTTGGCCGCTGCAAACCCACAATCTTTAGAGCAGCTGCATACACTATTGCGCGCAGTGCTCGAACACACCGTTGCATTACTCACTGACCAACGCACGAATCTTGAACGCAACGAAGCGCACGTGTATGCCGATTTTTCAGCGCTCAGCCACTTCATTCGCACTGAGCAACGCGATAGAGGCATGGCTGCCACCGAAGTGTCACGCGTGAACAACTTTTTTAATTCTATGATGGGCTCTTTTGAAGGGCTTAAACACATTTACCAATACCGCACGCCCAGAACCCTCAAAACATTTAGCAACGTGTTTGTTGTTATCATTCCACCCCTGTATGGGCCACACTTTGCTAATTTAGCGCTCGATCACTCGCTGGTCTATGGCTTGCAGTATGCTATGCCCATTCTTTTTGCCGTATTATTGTCTTCTTTGGCTAACATACAAAGCCAATTAGAAAATCCATTTGATCAGTATGGTGAAGATGATTTGATTTTTAATGTTGATAAATTTATTAGTAGCATAAAGACAAACACTTAATGCGTAGAGCCTAGTCCCTTAGGATGCATGCTCAAAAAATTAATTTGGTAGGAATAACAGCATGATTAACAATGATGTCTTGCGCCGACTTCGCTTTATTTTGGATCTTAATGATTCAACGATGATCGCTATATTTAGCCAAGCTGATCTTGACGTTACGCGAGAGCAAGTCAGCGCCTGGCTTAAACGCGATGATGACCCCGATTTTGTAAAGTGCAACGACCGGCAGTTAGCCACTTTTTTAAATGGCTTTATTAATCACCAGCGCGGTAAAAAAGAGGGCGAGCAACCTGAGCCTGAAAAAACGCTTAGCAACAATATTATTCTAAGGAAATTAAAAATTGCTTTTGATCTTAAGAGCGACGATATGATTGAAGTTCTTGCCCTAGCTGACCTCCGCTTGAGTAAGCATGAGCTTAGCGCATTTTTTAGAAAACCGGCACACAAACATTATCGCGAATGCAAAGATCAAGTGTTACGTAATTTTCTGCATGGCTTGCAGGCTCAGCATCGTCCGTAAAGCGGCATTATTTCATTCAACCACAAGCATTACCTTAATTAAAAAAAGCGTATTTTTAGCTAACGCGATAGCAGGTAATGGCTCATTCGCCATTCATATAGGAGATTATTAGCATGAGTAACAGTCAGTTTTCCTTACACGGAAAAATAGCTTTGATTACCGGCGCATCTTCCGGCATCGGTCATACAGTTGCAAAAGGTTTAGCTAAAAATGGTGCAACGGTAATAGTCGCAGCACGTCGTATAGCGAAGCTCCAGGACTTAGTCGCCTGCATAAAAGCGGCCGGAGGCAGCGCTATCCCCGTAGAAATGGATGTCACTGACCGCAACAGTGTCAATAGTGGTTTTGCTGAAGCTGAAGAGCAAGTCGGTGTAGTTGACGTTATCGTCAATAACGCAGGTGTCGCCGATTCAAAAGGTTTCCTTAAAGTCGACGAGCGTAGCCGCGACTTTGTTATGAACACCAACTTTAATGGTGTTTGGAATGTAGCCCAAGAGGGTGCAAAGCGTCTTGTTGATGCAGAGAAACCCGGCTCCATTATTAATATTTCATCGGTGCTGGGCATGGGCGTGCAGCCCGGCCAGTCGGCTTACTGTGCATCAAAGGGAGCAGTAATACAGTTAACGCGCTCACTCGCGGTAGATTTAATGAGGCACCGGATTCGCGTTAATGCAATTGCCCCAGGGTGGTTTCAGACGGAAATCAATCACGATTATTTTGAGTCGGCGGCGGGCAAAGCTTATGTGCAAAAAATGCCTGCTAGGCGCCTAGGCAATGTAGAAGAGCTGGTAGGGCCTATCATTATGCTGGCCAGTGATGCCGGCTCGTTTATTAACGGTGCCGTACTTCCTGTGGACGGCGCTATTAGCGCCGTTATCACATAGTTTTAATATACCGCTTTGAACGATGACAGAAAATAAGCGTAGCTTTGTTCGAAAAATTTATTCGACAATTCATACCGCAGTCTAGCCATTCGTTTAAATGGTCCTGCCACCCCAAAACTGCTCAAAAACCAATCAGGCTGCAGAAAAGAATTGGTTAATCTGCCCTATTTACTGATTTCGTCGAAAGCACTGAGCTACAATTGAAGCTCTAAGTTGTTTGGTTTTTTCCATTTGAACCATGTTGTCTTCTATAGAGTATATAAAGGGACCTTTGTAAATCGCCGAGTAACATTGTGTATTCGCAGTCATTGAAACCTCGGTATAAGAAAAAATAACTTTTTTGGAGATAGATATGCAATTTTTAGCAGACGGAGACTTCGTAGGAGTCTCATTTTGGATTGTGTCGGTGGCGATGATCGCCTCAACGGTGTTCTTTCTTTATGAAGGAATGAACGTTAAGCGAGAATGGCGACTGTCCTTGTTGATTGCCGGCTTGGTCACACTGGTCGCAGGCGTTCATTACGCGTATATGCGTGACTATTGGGTGATTAATCAAGCCACCCCTATCGTTTATCGCTATATCGATTGGCTGATCACCGTACCCCTACTGATGATCGAATTTTACATCATCTTGAAAGCGGTCGGCGCGTCGGTTAGTAGTGGCTCATTCATGCGACTCCTTGGCGGCACACTGGTTATGCTGATTTTTGGCTACCTGGGTGAAGCGGGTGTGATGAACAGCACTATCGCATTTTGGCTAGGTATGGTTGGTTGGGCCATTATCATCTACGAAATTTTTGCAGGTGAAGCCTCCAAGGCAGCGGCGGCCAACGAAAGTGTCAAGTCAGCATTCAACTACATGAGGTTAATTGTTCTTGTAGGCTGGGCGATTTACCCGGTTGGCTATGTCATGGGCTACATGATGGGCGGCGTTGACGAAGGCTCACTCAACCTGGTCTATAACCTTGCCGATTTCGTGAATAAGATTCTCTTTGGTCTTATTATTTGGAATCTAGCTTATAACGATTCTGCCGAAGGCAAACATTAAGTTGTAAGTTCATTCGTTACAAAAAAAGCCCCGCTGATGCGGGGCTTTTTTTATGGCAGTGTAAAACTACTAAACCAAAGCCATTGAGTAAACTGGCCCCTGATTAGCTTAAAAAACTAATCGAAAACCGATATCAACAGCTCTGCCCGGCGCTGGAGCAACCGACTTAATGAATGAGGTATGCGCACGCTGCTCATCGTTAGTGAGGTTTTTACCTCGCACGAAGCCAGTTAATGACGTTGTTGCCGATAGTGGTTGCGTAAACTCTGCATAAGCTCCCAGATCATTATATGCATCGGTAGCAAATTCAAATTCAGCGGTGTCTTGCTGCTGCTTAACGCGTAAATAATCTAGCGAAGCACTAAAGCGCCCCCAACTAGTTTCAAGCCCCAGACCATAACGAGCCGGCGGTATGCGAGGCAAATTCTGATTACCACTGACATCCAACTCGGCATCAACGAAATCATAAAGCGCTTTTAACTGCACGATATTATCCGCATCTTCAATGAGATTAACGGCTACTTCCACATCAGCCCCCACAAATGTTGCATCTTGTTGTTGGTAGATAAAAACGGGCAAATCATCTAGCTCACTACCATCGGCCTGTTGATAAATAAAATTAGAGAATTCAGTTTGGTAGGCAGTAACCGCAGCAGACCAGCGATCATTTTGATACTGTAATGTGGCAGAAACGTTGATGGCTGATTCATTTTTTAATGTGACATCGCCTATCTCATAACTGTTGGTCGTTAAATGCGGCCCATCAGAATAGAGCTCTTCTGCCACTGGTGCGCGCGAAGAGTAGTCAACAATAGCATTGAGCTGCCAATTAGCATCGAGCGGTATAACAGCACCCAGCGACCCGCTCACGTTTGAAAAGTCTTTACTCACAGCGGCGCTAGGGCTATGCCTTACCTCACCAACCCGCAGCCCTGCCTCAACGTTCACAGTATTAATACTGCGCTCGCCCAACCAAAAAATGCCGCTTTCTGCCGTATCAACTGGCTGGATAAATGCCTCTTCACCCAACGCAGAAAAGTCTCGTTGGCTGTGCTGCAAACCTAGCGCATGTGTCCATTCGCCAGTTTCAACAATGAACTCGGCGCGAGCTTCCCACGCCTTATTAGAAAATCGTGTAGCCACCTCGCCATCGGGCTCAATTTCTTGATGCTCATAATCATTCACGCCAAGCCTGAGGTTAATACTGCGAATCACATCCGATATTTTGTCCAGACCCAACTCAAAATCGGTTCGCGTTTGCGCCAACTCTAAAGTGGGTGTTGCACCACCCTCAGCATGCCCCGGCAAACCATAATCAGCATCGGTATCACTCACAGAGATACCTACAAAGCCCCAGTCTTTGATGTAGCTTGCACCGATTGCTGCCGACTCAAAGGTAAACGCACTACCCAGCAACGTACCGCTTATATGCTCCTCACCAGGCTCTAATGCACGCAATTCGGCTGACTCGGCGAAGCCCGGAATGTCGTAATTATTAGCGTCTTTACGCGTGCCATCAACATGCCAGGCAACATTGCCTTCGCTGCCGTTGAGTTTTAGCGAGGTTGTGTTGCCATCTGAGTTCAAATTATGGCGTGTTTCAAAACCACCCGACAAGGGCTTGTCAGATAAGTAATGAGGAATGCGGCCGGTGTGAATATCTACCACCCCGCCAATGGCGCCCGAACCATAGAGTAAAATGCCCGCGCCCTTGAGCACTTCAATACGCTCAGCAATAAAAGGCTCAACACTCACCGCATGATCACCACTAGTGACTGAAACATCTAGTGTATCGATACGATCTTCCATTATTTTTACCCGAGGCCCGCCAAGCCCA